>Ga0310786_10000568_pt1 | contig 59914 bp, 18 predicted proteins | sample AusTroGonzalo_MG_FD_203881 | JGI IMG/M metagenome (GOLD analysis project Ga0310786, IMG submission 203881) | Bovine rumen microbial communities from tropical cattle in Woodstock, Queensland, Australia - Gonzalo_03 (v2) (version 2) | ecosystem: Host-associated > Mammals > Digestive system >...
AAGGGCAAACATATACGTCAGGAGGAATTTACAGAATCGTATATCAAACAGTTGATGGCTGCGACTCAACTATAGTACTCTCCATTCATATCCTACATCCCCGAACCTACGAGACCGACTCTACCGTCTGCGACAGCTACGAGTGGGAAGGGCAGACATATACCGATGACAGGACATTCTCGACCACATACCAAAACCGATACGGCTGCGACAGCATAATAGCAATAAATTTCCATGTGAACCACTCAACCGAAACTATAGACACGAGGGAGGAATGCAGCTCGTTTGTATGGATTGACGGCAATACCTACACCGAAAGCAACAACGAGGCAACCTATACCTACATTGCAGAAAACGGATGCGATTCGGTTGTTCGCCTTAACCTGACCATAACGCGCATTGAGTATGAGTTTTATGTTCAAGAGTGTGATTCATACCAGTGGGATGGGCAGAATTATTCCCGAACTGGGGATTATACTAGGACATACACTACCGCAAACGGTTGCGACAGCGTGGTAACCTTGCACTTTACAAAACTTAGCAATATTATATACGACACAATATACCTCTGCAATAACGAAAGTTACACATGGATAAACGGTGAAACTTATACTATTGATGATGCAAGATATTATTCTGGTGGACAATACCAATATGCTTTTGCCACATACACATACACTAATTCATACGACTGCGACAGTACCATCCGTATGTATCTGTATTTTAGAAGCGACAATGTGATTGACATCCAACGTGCCTGCGATTCGTTTACTTGGGTTGACGGCAACACCTACACAGAAAGCAACAACACTGCTACAGTAACACTTACAAACCAGTACGGCTGCGATTCGGTTGTGCATCTAAACCTTACCATAGAACACGCTGACAACACCGTACATGAGGTTACTGCCAGTGAATGTCCCTACTATCAAATGTCTAACGGCGAGTACTTTACCGAGAGCGGCGATTACCTGCGAACCCTGCAATCTTCCTGCGGTTGCGACAGCATAGTATTGCTACACCTTACAATTACTAGCGAAGATGGTCTTGAAGGAACATTCTACGATGAACGCGATGATAGAACATATCGTACTATACAGTATGGTTGCCAGACTTGGTTTGCCGAAGATTTGTTAACTACACATTATGCGGATGGTAGCGATGCTCCTTCAGCACAGGGTGCTACTTGTGGTTATTATAGTAGCAATGGATATTATGATGATTGGTTTGCTGGAAACTGTTGCGGTCATGGTTATTGTCCTTCTGGCTGGCATTTGCCAAGCCAATCGGAATGGGAATTACTTATAGATTATATGAGAATAGGAGAGGAATACACTTGCGATGGTTCTACGAGTGTCGCAAAAGCAATGGTTTCTGACACAGGATGGTCGGCATCAGATGTGGAGTGCTCTCCAGGATACAACCAGTCTGGAAACAATTTTAGCGGTCTTGGACTCAACCCTGCAGGATGCGCATATTTGGGACGTAGTGAAAAATCTTATTACGGTTTTCCTTATTACGAAGGTAAAAAAGCAATGTACCTTGCAGGGTCTTCAGATTTATTAATAATCGACTATAATTCTTCCAATATTTCCTTTGTAGATGTAGATACATATCTTTGTTTCGGGTTTAAAATCAGGTGTGTAAGGGATAATTAATTTTCTCGCCAACAGATCGATATATCAAATTATGCCTGTCGAAAAAATTCAAAACAAATACCGTATTGGGACAAAACGCGCATCGTGGCACGATTACAACGGTGGCGAATATTTCATTACGATATGCACAAAGGACAGGGTACATTATTTCGGGGAAATCGTTGACGGCGAAATGCAATTGTCGGCGGTGGGGAAATATACGGATGAATGTGTGCAAAAAATTTCGGAACACAACCCATACGCGCAAATCCCCCAATATGTTATTATGCCCGACCATATCCATTTGATTGTAATAAATTCCGGTGATGATTGTAGAAACGCACCATGGTGCGTTTCTACAAATGATCCCGCCGATGGGAAAAACAAAACCATGCAAAAAATGGCCAGCGACAAGGGTCGTTTATCAATCGCGATGGGCGGTTTCAAACAATCCGTTGTGGGGTTGTGGCGCGCCGCGACACCACTCAACACCACTAGACACCACATGAACCAGATTGCCGAATACATCGAAAATAATGTGGCGAAATGGGAATCCGACAATTTAAATGATTATTTGACGCAAAAGAATTAAAATGATGTTTAGGAAATTCTGCATATTAATAATATTGTTCCTGCTTTCGGCATTTGCCGCAAAGTCGCAGCTTTCCGTAACCATCACAGGCGATTCGTTCAGCGGATGCTCGCCACAGAACCTTACTTTCGGCTGCATCGTTACTGGTGCAGGACCTAATGTGGCCTACTCGTGGTCATCTGGCAACGGTGATGTATCGCACCTTACAACCCCGACATTCTCCTACCTCGAAGGCGGTACATATACCGTTTCGGTAACTATAACCAGCAGCGGAGCAACAGCAAGTGCCAGCCGCGAAGTTGTGATTTTCCAGTCGCCCGAAGCGCACTTCAACGAAACGCCAGTCTCGGGCTGTACGCCCTTCGACTATTCGCTCAGCGACATGTCAACGCAAGGCGATGCCCCGATTACAAGCTGGCTGTGGTACTGGGGAGACGGACAGACATCGACGGGACAGAGTGTTTCGCATACTTACCTAAATTCAGGGCTTTTGACGGTTTCGTTGCGTGTTACCGATGGAAATGGCTGCATAGGCGAACGATATGCGCAGACTGTAAATGTATCGTCGGCTCCATCGTTGTCGGTAACGCCAGAAGTTGACCAATGGTGCGAACCGCCCCTGCAAGTGCCTTTTATTTCGCAAGTAACAACTGCACCTAATGTTTCAACGGCATATACTCTGACATGGAATTTCGGTGATGGTCAGACTGGCACAGGCGACAGTCCTAATCATACCTACACTACACACGGGCATTTTGATGTGAGCGTTACCGCTACCGACAGCTACGGATGCTCCACCACGCACGTTTATCCCGATATGATTTCAATTGCCCCCTTAATACCGCGTTTCGATGCCCCTAGCACTGTATGCAAAAAAGTTTCCACAGCATTTCGTAGCCTTATGTCGCGAACAACCAACTGCTCATGGAACTTTGGTGACGGCACTCCTGTATCGTACGACTATATTGCATACCATGTTTACATGAATGAGGGAACATACACAGGTACATTTACCGCCGATCCGGGCGGACCTTGCGAGCGCTCCGAAAACTTTACTGTAAATGTGCAATATGTTGAGGCGTCGTTTGTGGTTGACGGAACATTTTCCTGCGACTATCCATACACGGTGCAGTTTACAAACACCTCCGTTGGCGACGATGTTTCGTACAGATACGATGTCGGACTGGGACCAAACAATTTGTATTCGGCAGAGAATCCCGAGGTAACATACAGGCAGAACGGTGTTTACGAAACCTCCTTGACCGCCTATACAAGTGCCGGTTGCCACGACACCTTTGAAGGTCCGACAATAACAGTAAACCACCCAGAAGGCAACGTAGAATCGAACAGCTGCGGTAATTGCGCGCCCGAAACCGTAAGATTCGACCATCACGTCGTATATACCGAAAACAGCGAAATTGTGGACTATTTCTGGGATTTCGGCGACGGAACGACATTGCATACCACATATACGCCAGTTTCGCATACATATACGGAGCAAGGCGTGTATGCGCCAACACTTACAATAACAGACCGTAATGGCTGTACCGATACCCGCTCGTTGAATGCCTTCGACGGCGGTTGCGACGCCATAGAAATAGGCATGCAGATTCCACCTGAGGATTTCTGGGCTACAGACCTGAATCTCAACCTGATAAACCGCGACACCGTATGCCCGCAAGATTTGTATCTTTTCTACAATTCCATGTACGCAAGTTCCGACAGCATCGACTTTTTATGGCTAATAGCATCAATCCACTCCGGAAACAGCGGCAATGCCAACGGAATGTACAACACTTTTTCTTTTGATGTTGACACAGGCTGGAACAATGTAGGCATACGCACAGAATATCTGCACTGCCAGTCAAGTACTTATTGGTGGGACAGAGTATATGTTTCGCCTCCAATTGTGCATTTCGGACAGTACACCCATTGTTCAGCTCCGTTTGATTTTACATATACCATTGTTGACAACCGAGGGGCACAATATTGGGAGTGGATTATATCTTCAGGAACAGACACGTTGTACCATGAGCCACACTCCACTTCGTCAATATTACACTATACATATCCCGACTACGGAGCGTATGCATGCACACTTATAGGGCATAACGACAATTCAGGATGCTCATTTATCGAAAGATTAAGCAGTAATATCAGCGTACTTCCATTCGACTGGTACCTTGAATACGATACTGTATGCATGGGCGGATATTCCTCAGTCGAAATTATCGATTTTGCGCCAGAATACTTGGATATTGCCTACAATTGGGGCACCGATGATGTTCCAATAGATGAACTTGAATGGTTTGACATTGAATCTAACCGTTCGCACACACACAGGTTTAACGATGCAGGAGACCGCATTGTAACAGTCTATCTCCGCCAAGGTGACGGATGTATTTCGATTTTTACCAAGCCGATATATGTTGTTGATCCTGCATCGACCATAATGCCGCCACAAACAATAGCTTGCGCTCCTGCAAATGTCGAATTCGAGTGCATACTTACCAATACCAACGATCCGATTGGCAATGTGCAGTGGAATCTTATAAGCGGTGAAACTGTCAATGGGAATCCTGTATCGCACGAATACACTGACACAGGCTATTACTCTATACACTATATGGTTACGACAAGGCATGGATGTTACGACCGCCAGTCGTTTGAAGACCATATACATGTCATTGACATTCCCGACCTTGTAGTTGACTTTGACGACAGCATCTGCAATACCGATTTGGTTATCTTTACCTCGAATGTTGACAATCCTGATTTTCAATACGACTGGGATTTTGGCGATGGCGAAGTGTGGGAAAATAGCGGACCAGTGGTATCGCATCGCTATTCTGTTCCTGGCAGGTATCCCGTGACGCTAAATGTTACGGGAGGAATTGGCTGCACCGACTTTGCCGACTACCCCGATGGCGTTTTTGTCGAAAGCCTCGAAGCAAACCTTTCGCCAATGAGCCAGAGTTTCAACTGTTATCCTGCCCAACCTGTTTTTGATGTGTCGGCTACCGCCTTGCCCGACGGCACCGAACCCTCGTTCCACTGGAGCATGGGAAACGGCGACAACCTTTATGTAGAAAACCCTGAATATCTTTACAATACACCAGGCTTCTATGCAATTACGCTCGAAGTAACAACTCCTGCCGGTTGCCGCACAGTGAAAAACACAAATGTTTCGATAAACGGTCCTACCGCCGAAATCAGCATCAGCGACACAGCCATTTGCGCTGGCGACGATGTTACGTTCAGAATGCTGAATGCGCAAAACGTACAGTCGTTCCAATGGGTTGTGGGTGGAGGATACAACTACATTACATCGACGGTTACGCATACCTACGACTATGTTCCACAGTCAGGATATTTTCCTGTGGTTCTTACTCTTACCAGTGGTGAATGTTCGGTTGACATAACCGAGATGATATATGTTTATGAAGTTGATGCGCGTTTTGGCCTGTATGCCGACAGCGTGGAAGTAACCGAAGGCTTGTGTGCGCCATTGTCAGCAACTTTGGTAAACCAGTCGTCGGAAAATGCCCAGTGGAAATGGTATCTTAATGGTCGCAGATTTGGCGCATCGTCGGAGGAAATTCCCGTATACTGGACAAATCAGTCGTACAGCGATTCTACGTTTGTAGTTTCGCTCGCCGTAACCAACGAGCACAACTGCTACGACAGCGTTTCGCACGAATATGTGCTCTTCCCAAGCCCGCATCCGATAACAAGCAGGGACACGGTAATATGCTTGGGCGACGAAATAGACATTATTGTTGTAGGCGGAAATTCGTATTACTGGAATGCGCCTATCAACAACAGCAATCCGCGTCAGACAATTGCTCCAACCGAAAATACAACCTACTATGTAGATGTATATACCGAACATTTATGCTCGGCAAGCGATTCGGTTCATATTGATGTGATTGCGCCAGTCGAAGCCGAAATTGAACCCGATTATGCGTCAATAAACATCGGAGATACCGTTGTTGCAGTAATACTTTCCGAAAGCGACCTGAATTGCCGCTGGGCGCCAACCGACAGCGTGATTTCATTAGGCTGCGACACCTTGTTTTTCTTCCCAAGCAGAAGCAGCGACTATTCGGTATGGCTCAGCGATTCGCTTGGTTGCTACGAAAGCAAGTTCGACATACATATTGATGTTGACATGAAGTTTTCGCTCGATGTGCCGGGAGCATTCACTCCGCTCAGCGAAGGCGACGGCAACAACATTGTATATGTGCGCGGACTTGGCATAAGGCGTTTGTTGCAGTTCCGCATTTTCAACCGCTGGGGCGAAGAAGTGTTCTTCTCCGACGACCTCAACAAGGGCTGGGACGGCACACTTGGCGGCAAAGTCCAGAACATCGACACCTATTCCTACTATGTAGAAGCCGAAATGTATGATGGCAGCATAAGGACGAAAAAGGGAAATCTGATGCTGATAAAATAGAAAATCAAATTCCAAGCAACCACTCTTCAACAGGCACTACTTTTGCGTATATACGCATTTTTGTAGAGTTGGATTGGTTGGACAAAAAGCTGTTTTAGAACATAATGCGTTGATTAGCAAACTATTACTCCTGTTTGCGAGTTATATTTTGCCACGAACCATAATTTTTAGATATTTGTGGCAAAATATAAAATAAACACATTAATAATCAATGAGATATAAAATACTTAGATTAAAATTGCACTACAATAGTGCAATTTTTCGAAATTTTTGCACTTTCATAGTGCAATTTGTGTATCTTTGCTGCTACGAAATATCAAAACTTATTGCTATGGATATCTTGCTTTCGGCTTATATGGAAACGCAACTACAGCAGACAACATCTGTTTTTCATCGTTATATGTACGATAGAATTAACTGGGAAGCCCGTATGTTTGGACTTGTCGGTCCTAGGGGAATTGGCAAGTCGACAATGATTCTGCAATACATCAAGGAACATAAGGAAGATAAACGACTATTCTATGTTTCAGCCGACCATTTGTATTTTTCATTGCATACTCTGGTCGATTTGGTAGATGAGTTTGCCAAGGAAGGTGGAGAGCAGATATTTATTGACGAAATTCACAAGTACGAGAACTGGTCGCGTGAACTGAAGCAGATTTACGATACGCATCCCGATGTAAAAGTCGGATTTACAGGCTCGTCTGTACTCGACATATATAAAGGTTATGCCGACCTGAGCCGCCGGGCGCCTATCTATATGATGCAAGGCTTATCGTTCCGAGAATACTTGGCTATGTTCCATCAGATAGAGGCTCCCATATATTCGTTGGACGATATTATTGCACAAAAAGCAAAACTGACTACGCTAAACCATCCGCTTCCACTGTTTCGAGACTATCTGAAGCGTGGCTATTATCCGTTTTCCAATGAGAACGACTTTGAACTACGACTTCGGCAGGTTGTCAACCAGACCATGGAGGTTGACATTCCACAGTACGCAAAAATGAATGTTTCGACTGGCCGAAAACTGAAGAAACTATTGGTTGTAATTGCGCAGAGCGTACCGTTCAAGCCTGTTATGGATTCGATAGCAACTGTTATTGGTGTGAGCAGAAATGCCCTGCCCGACTATTTCCTATATATGGAGCAAGCTGGTATGATTGGGCAGTTGCGTGACGATACTGGCGGAATCAGGGGTATCGGAAAAGTTGACAAGGTTTATCTTGACAACACAAGCCTTGCCTACATGCTGGGCGAAGAAGCAAGCGACATTGGCAATATCCGCGAAACATTCTTCTATAACCAGTTGCGTGTCACTACGGATGTTATCAGCTCGCGAACCAGCGATTTTGAGATTGACGGAAAAACTTTTGAAGTTGGAGGAAAGAAAAAAGGCAAGAAACAAATCTCCGAAGCCAAAGAAGGTTACATCGTTAAGGACGACATTGAGTTTGGCTCCGCCAATATCATCCCTATATGGAATTTTGGATTGATGTATTGAGAAGATTGCAACAATTTGATGCGATTATGCCCTGTAAACTATGGTTTTATCCATTACGACTTTTTTCGTTACGAAAATTTTAGTAGTACATTATGACACAAAGTCTAAAATCCATTTTCTAAAGATAGGATCCTCTATTTCATAAGGATTTGAGTAAATCACAAAGCCCTGCTTTTGCATTTTTTTGAGGGCACTATAAATGGCACTTGTACACAATTCGCTCATTACCATTAATTTAGCAACAAACTAGACCGTTCATATCAATTAACAAACCACTTAAAGTCCATACATGATTAGAGGCATATTGACTATTCGTCTGCGTCCTGTTTTCGGAACAACCACACGGCAAACACTGCAACGACAAGACCAAATACTAGTGTTGCTATCCACCACGGATTGGTATAGGAGCCAAGGTCGGGAACTTCGGACACATCTACATCGGCAAAAAATGAAACGCTTACAACCAACATGTTGTTTGTCGCATGGGCTACAATAGATGGCCACAACGAGTCTGTCATGACATATATATAGCCTAGAACCGCTCCGAGAATGAACCGTGGAATCAATCCTGAAAATTGCAGATGTACCACCGAAAAAATTAATGCAGTCAGCAAGATTGCCCAATGCTTATTTTTCATCACTCCTACAAAATAGTTCTGCAATATTCCGCGGAAAAACATCTCCTCGCAAATGGCTGGCGTAATTGCAATAGCAACTAAGTTCAATATATACATCGGAAAACTATCGGCAACAAGTGCTACCTGCGTGGCATGTGCTGCTCGCGCATCTGCATTGCGGAAATATTCTTCCAAACCGCTAAGTGAATCTGGAAATGAATACAATGCGTTCAAACTTGTAATAAGTTCGATTGCAGGCATAATGGCAAACATAAATACAACAACAAGAGCATACTTTGTTATGTCAGGACTACGCATCATTCCAATGTGAGAAAAGGCTCCTTGCCCTGATTCAACAAATTTTGCTACAAAGAATGCCGGCAGTCCAAACGAAATGACCGAAGATATAATAAGTAGCAGCTTGTAGGACGCTCCTTCGTGCATATATCCATATAAGGTTCCTACTACCAGCGAGCTAAGCAAAAAGCCAAGGCACAAGCATACTATTATTGCTAAAAGTTTTTCTGCCGATGACCATTCACGCTTGAACATGATAATCCTTATTATAATAGTAATCGAGCTTTACGCCATTACAACCTTCCGTTTGGGCAACATTATGGCTAAGTTGAGGCGCCTTTACACCTGTTCCAATCTCTATGTTGCCAGTAAAGACCCTTGCCTCGTCCCACAAACCAAGCGACAGGAAAGAATTTATAGTTTGCGTTCCTCCCTCCACTATCACCGACTGGATTTCTTGTTGATACAATATTTCAAGCAACTGAGGCACAATATTTTCACCAAAATCGACTTTGCTGTATATCAGATTGTTTTCGACGGAATCCTTTATCTCGTTTACGACTATCGTTTTTGCCTGAATGTCGAAAATTCGGCTTTGTGCAGAGAGTTTCAAATTACGGTCGATGCAAACTCGTACAGGATTCCTTCCCGACCAAAGCCGTGCGGTAAGTTGAGGATTGTCGAGCAGAACAGTGCGTGTGCCGACAAGGATCGCATCTTCCTCGGTGCGCCACTTGTGTACAAGACGGTTGTAATGCTCGTTTGTAATCGCCAATGGCGGCTGGTTGTTATCGTTACGAATATTGTCGATAAAGCCGTCGGTTGTTTGCGCCCATTTCAGTATTATGTAGGGACGGTGCTTTGTGTGGAAAGTGAAAAAACGGCGGTTGAGCCAGTCGCATTCGTCGCGGAGTACACCTATTTTCACGTTACGACCTGCATTTTTCAGTTTTTCTATGCCCTTGCCTGCCACCTTTTCAAACGGGTCGATGCTACCGACAACGATGTTTGGTATTCCTTCGCGGATAAGCATGTCGGCACAGGCAGGTGTACGTCCAACGTGGGCGCAAGGTTCGAGCGACACATATATTGTAGATTTCTTGAGCAGCGACTTGTCTGCAACAGAATTTACGGCATTCACCTCGGCATGGGCTTCACCGCACCTACGATGCCAGCCTTCGCCAATTATCTTGCCGTCGCATACGATTACAGCACCCACCATAGGATTTGGTGACGCAGTTCCGAACCCGCATTTGGCAAGTTCGATGCATCGTCTCATGTACAGCTCATCCATTGGATAAATTACCAGTCGAGACCTCTCTGTTTCAGTTCTTTACGGCTAAGTTCCTGACCAGCAAGTGCAGCACGGCGGAAATGTGCAATGGCATCAGCTTCCTGATTCATCGACATGTATAGCTTTGCAATGTTGTAGTTGGTATCAACATGGTTTGGATTGATGCTCAAAGCCTTGTTGTAGTATTCCATTGCCTTTGCAGGATTGGTGGAGAAATATGCAGCTCCGAGGTTGTTGTACGAGTCAATGTTGTCGGGATTAAGCTCGAGAGCCTTTAGATAGTTCTTCACAGCTTTGTTTTCGCCCTTTACATCATCGGAGTAGTAATATGCAACACCGAGATTGTTGTAAGCATCGGCATTGTCCTTGTTTATTTCGATAGCCTTTTTGAACCATTCAATTGCTTCTGCATATTCGCCCTGATCTTCATAAATTACACCGATTGCATTGTAGGCGTCATCGTTACGAGGATTAATTTCAATTGCTTTTTTGCAACATTCAATGCCTTTTTCGTAATTACCGTTGTGCGAATAAGCAAGACCGAGATTATTGTATGCTCCATCGTACAATTCACTGATTGATACAGCTTTTGTGTAGTACGAAATGGCTTTCTTATAGTTCTTCAGTTCATCGTAGGCATTGCCAAGTGCGTTGTATGCAGTATCGTACTTGGGATTAATCTTTATCGAGTTTTGGAAGAGGCTTATTGCCTTGTCGAAATCGCCCTCGTCGTAATAAACATATCCGAGGTTCTTTACTGCTTCGTAGTAATTGGGATTGAGCTTAATCGCCATCTGGAAATTTAGCATTGCCTTGTCAAGGTTGCCCATATACGAGTATGCACGACCGAGCGTATTGTATGCTATTGCATTGTCGGTGTTCGTTTCAACATATTTTGAAAGGTCGGCAATGGCCTTTGTGAAATTGTCCTGATTGAAGGCATATAGTCCGTTCTGAAGGAGAGTTTCGCCCTCTTGCGAATAAATGTTTGCAGAAATCAATGCAAAAACACTCAGTATGGCAATTTTTAATTTCATAGCAATATCTTTAAAGAAATTTACCAATCTGCAAATTTACATATTTAAAAAAAATTGACAATGGATAATTTGACAATTATTGTGGGAAAGGCTAAAAGAAGACCACTCTATCAGTCTAACAGAAGACCAGACTATCTGTCTTGCGGAAGACCAGACTATCTGTCTTGCAGAAGACCAGACTATCTGTCTTGCGGAAGACCAGACTATCTGTCTTGTGGAAGGGCAGACTATCTGTCTTGCAGAAGGCCAGTCAATCTGTCTTGCGGAAGACCAGTCAGGCGGTCAGACTGCAAGACCGTTAGACTTTTAGCCTTCTAGCCTTTTCGCCTACCTGAATATCGTCACATTCCTTGTTGCCGTTTCGCCGTCCGTCGAGATTATGCGGATATTGTACAATCCCGGATACCAGTTTTCGCAATTTATGGTTATGCGCTCGTCTTCGGTGTTCTCAATTTCGGTGACAAGCATTCCCGATGCGTTGAATATCTGTACAACTGCTATGCGCTGTCCTTCGATGAAGAACTGACCGTAGGTCGGGTTGGGGTAGAGGGTGAGGTTGTCGGCTGTCCATTCGGTAATGGCATCGGCAAATATGCATACTTCATTTGACGAATTGTACATTCCATATTCGCAAATGCTTTCAACACGATAGCAATAGTTGCCTGCTACGGCTACATTATCCATATACGAAATATTACTTGTCGTTTCGATAAGTGTATTGTTTCTGAATATCTTATAGTTAGTTGCCCCATTGCTTGCCGTCCATTCAAGCATTACCGAATTGCCCAAAACTTCAGCCGTTAGAACAGGCGCTTCGGCGCAGACATCGGTGGCAATCCTTATGCAAGTTCGACCTGTGATTTCGTTGCAGACACTATTTTCGAAGTGAGCAATTACTGTGTAGCAGTAGTCGATTTCGGCAACGACATCGGTATCAACGAAGGTAGTTGCCGTAATGTTCTCGTCAATAGGCTCGCTGTTCCTGTAGAGACTGAAATGGTCAATGCCGACAGATGTGTTCCACGACAGGCTTACAAATTCACCATCGCTTCTTGCATCAACAAAGAGCGAAATGTCGCATGGAATTTCCTTAATCGTTGCGCATACAGTGTCCGATGCTTCCGACAGGCAGGTGTAGTCTGCTGTTGTCAATGCGCGGACATAGAAGCAATTATCGCCAACTGATGGTGAATATGTTACCGATGTTCTGTCCAAGGTATCTATTGGGTATTGTGAACTTGTGGTGTAAACCAAATATGAGATGCTTTCGTTTTCATCTACATCAATTGGTTGCCAATCAAGTGTTACTGTGTGGAAAGTGTCGGTTGCAATGCTGATTTGCTGTATGGCGGCACATTCGGGAGTAATCGTAGAAACATCTACATTTATGTCGTTAGACTGTCGTCCCATAACAGCTGCACGATACTTGATGTTTGCGGTGTGTTCACCAGTGGCGGTTGCAAAAGCACAAACAGATATGCTTTCGCTACTGTTAGGCTCTATGCTTCCACTCTTCTTGCCAGTCCTTACGACATTGTTGGTACGTCCAATTTCGTAGGTAGCAATGATATTGTTGCCCGACGGGTTCTGTACGTCGGCGAGCAGAACGAACTTACCGTCCACAATCTGTTCCGAAGCGCAGATACCGCCTGCAAGTGAAGCATTGCCAAGACCAATGTCGTCAAGGTAGTGAGTCTTGTCGGTGTAGTCGCCGTTGCTGATGCTGAACTGGCGGATGTATGCCGAAGGACCGTTGTTCTGCGAGGTTTGCGAGAACAGCCACAGATAAGGACCACCCGGCGACAGGTTATCGTATGCAGAGCTATAGACATTCATCAGGTCGTTGCGGATTTGGGTTGATACGCCGGTTGCGGTGTCGATGCTGTAGAGCGAGTTCCAGTCACCAGCGAGCAGGCTTCCGTCCTGACGGTTGAACGAGCAGTGGCGGATATTGCTGATGTCGGTTGTAATGCTGTCAACAAGCGTCTGGTTGTCCAAATCAAGCTTGAAGATAATGTTGGTTGCCTCGGTTCCGTAGAAGTAGTTTCCATCGTATGACAAGTTCCTAATCATACCTACATTTTCAATGTAGAAGGTTTCGATGTACTCGCCATCGGGCATGTAGCGGTTGAACTCGCCAGGACGCTGCCACGACGATGTGTAGATGAAGAATCCGTCGGTTGCAATTGCCTGTTCTGCATTGAACTGGGTTGTGAACGTCTGAATGCTGTCCCAGAGGCTGCGCGAATTTCTACGCTGCTGAGTTTCCTCATCGTAAGGCAGAAGTGCAAGGCTGTCGTACTCGGTTACGGAACTCCAAATCAATGCGGCATTACCTGTGTTGTGCAAGGTTATGGAATCGTATTGTGCCAAGTATGGGTATGAAGTTACCGAAATGCTATCAACGTCAGTAGAAATCTCAGGCTTGTAAAGTGCTATGTTTCGCACAGTATCAGACTGAATGTCAAACATTTCACTATAAGAAGCAAAACCTGTAGCCGAAACTCTCAACGACTTGCGACCACGAGGAACTGTCAATGAGTATTCACCATTGCTGTTAGTTCTTGTAACCTTGTTGCCGAAAGTAACCCTTGCGTTAGAAATTGGCTCGTCGGTGCTTATGTCGGTAATGATACCCGAAATAGTTCCGTTGCAGCTATTCGAGTATGTAAGCGTGAGGGTTACAATGCTGTCGCAGCCAGTTGCGTTGACAAGCGTAACCTCGTATGTTCCAGCCTCGGTGAATGTCTGACCTTCGTAAACGTATGGAACGCCCGAACACATCTGGTCGGCAAATTCGCCAGTGGTGCTGTTGTTAATTGTGAGGTGCAAGGTTACAATCGAGTCGCAGCCGTTGACAGCGGTAAATGTCTGCTCGTAATCGCCGCTTGCAGTGTAGGTTTCACCATTCCATTCGTATGAATCACAAGCCGTAACTTCAACTTGCTCAGTCAGCGGCTGGTTGATTGTCAAGTACAGGTTGGCGATGCTGTCGCAGCCGTTGGCGTTGGCATTTGGCAATGTAACCTGATAGTTACCAGTTTCGGTGTAGGTTGTACCGTTCCATTCGTAGCTACCGCAAACTGCAACTGTGTCGTTGCTTTCGGTTGGCATGTTAATCGTCAAGTGGAGAGTTACAACCGAGTCGCAGCCGTTGACGGTTTGCAATGTCTGTACATAGTCGCCCGATTCGGTGTAGGTTGTACTGTTCCATTCAAACGAGGAGCAAGCTGTTTCCGAAAATTCGTTTGTAACTGCGTTGTTGATTGTCAAGTGGAGGGTTACAACCGAGTCGCAACCGTTTGCGTTGACAAATGTCTGCTGGAAATCACCCGATTCTGTGTAGTTTGTGCCGTTCCAAGTGTACAATTCGCAGGCAGCTGCTGTAAGTTCTGAGTCAGTCGGCAGGTTGACGGTTATGGTGACTTCCGACGTTCCTTCACAGCCGTTTGAACCTACACCAGTTACCGTGTAGGTCGTTGTTGCTCTCGGAGTTGCCATGAGGCTTGCCCCAACTGTACTTGGTAAGCCAGTTTCTGGCGACCATGTGTAGGATTCTCCGCCGGTTGCACTGATGGTTGTACTTCCGCCCTGACAAATTGCGCTTTCGGTTGCCGATGCGGTAATTTGAGGCGCCTCAATGTTCTGCGTGATAGTGATTTGTGCAGAAGCCGAACAGTCATTTGCTGCGGTTGCGATTACTGTGAAGGTGCCAGGAGCGGTGAGAGTATTTTCTGCTGTTACTGCTCCGTTTGACCACTCGTACGAAGTTCCAGTTCCAGTTGCAGTGACGCTAATAGATGTCCGTGCGCAGGTAAGTTCGGTTACGCCAGTATTGTTGGTTATGCTTACTGTTGGTACTTCGGAGTTAGGCGTAATCTGGATATTTGCCGTGCTTGTACATCCATTGGCAGCAGTAGCAGTTACTGTGTAGGTTCCGTCTTGCGTGAATGTGTTTGCTGCCGTACTTGCACCATTCGACCACAGGTATGCAGTACCCGTTCCTTCAGCCAAAACTTCAATCTCAGTCGTGGTACATGTGAGCAATGTTGTTCCTGTAGTGTTTGTTATGCTTACTGTCGGAGCTTCAATATTCTGAGTTAGTGTAATGCTTGCAGTGTTGGTACAAGTGTTGTCGTCGGTAACAGTTACAATGTAGGTGTCAGGTGTGGTAACGCTGGTAGTTGCAGTTGTTGCGCTGTTTGACCACTGGTATGTCGTTCCGCCTGTTGCAGTGAGTGAAATTTCGGCTATGCTACAGGTAAGTTCCGTTGTGTTTGTATTGTTGGTAATTGCAACATCTGGCAAAGAATTGACTGTGAGTGTTACATTTGCCGAACTGTTGAACGGCTGACCGTCGCTGCACGATGTTGCTGTGAGGCTTGCCGTGTAGGTATAGCTTCCTGCTTCTTCAGGCATTACGGTTATTGTCTCGGTGTTGAGTTGTGCCGGCAGACCCGCACCAGTTGTCGGATTTGCCGTCCATTCCACAGTATAGTCGGTGCCTGCATTAGATACATTTGCCTGCAACATGACATCTCCGCCAACGCAAATTGCCTGTACTTCAGTAATGCTGATTCCAGGGGTATCGCCAATTACAACGGTTACGCCTGCCGTAGCAGTACATGAGTTCTGGTCGGTAACAGTTACAGAATAAGGTCTTTCTATATCAATTTCTGGCGTTGTTATCGCGTTGGCAGTTGCGGCGTTACTCCACAAATATTGATATTCTTCGGTTCCGCCCTGAACATTTGCTGTGAGAGTAGTGGTTGTATTTTCGCAAACCGATGTAGGACCGGAAATTGATACCAAAAGTGCATCGGGCTGGGTTATTGTTATGGCTGTGCTTGTTGCACAAGTGTTGGCATCAGTTACGGTTACGGAATAAGTTCCTGCAACTGCATTTGCCAGGTTCTCAGTTGTTGCATCGTTGTTCCATGCGTATGTATAAGGTGTTGTACCGCCAGCAATGCTTGTGCTGATTGTGGTTGTTTCGCCGTTACAAGCTATTGTACCAGCATTAAGAGTTACGGTAAGAATTTCGGGCTGAGTGATTTCTGCGTTTCTCTCTAGCGAACAGCCCTTTGCATCGGTAACAGTAACGGTGTATTCTCCTGCAACAACGCCAGTCAAACTTTGAGTGTTTGCTCCGTTGCTCCAAGCATAGGTGATAGGTTCAGTTCCGCCAGTAACGGTATTTGTTATGTTAGCAGTTCCGCCATTGCAGCCTGCGCGTCCTGCTGTCAGTTCCGAAGTCAATTCAGCTGGCTCGTTAATGGTTACGCTTGCAGTTGCTGTACAACCGTTCGCGTCTGTAACAGTTACACCGTATGTTCCGCCGCTAACACCTGTAAGGCTTTGCGAAGTTGCATTGTTGCTCCATGCGAATTGGTAAGGTTCATTTCCACCCGTAACGGTATTTGTAATGTTTGCCGTCTCGCCATGGCAATTGATTTCGGTTGGCGAAAGTGAGGCTGTGAGTACATCCGGCTGAGAAATGGCTATGCTTGATGTTGCCGAACAACCATTTGCATCCTGAACGGTTACGGTATAGTTTCCTGCGCTTACACCTTCGTTGTTCTGATTGTGCGTGTCGCCAGTCCAGTAATATGAGTAATCCGGAGTTCCACCTTCAACTGTGTTGGTGATGTTGGTAGTGCTGCCGTTGCAAGCGATTTCTCCTGCCGAAAGCGAGGTTGTAAGTAAGTCGGGCTGAGAAATTGTTACGCTTGCAGTTGCTGCACAAGAGTTCGCATCGGTGACGGTTACATTATATGTACCAGCAGTAACACCTGTCAAGTTCTGTGTGGCTTCTCCGCCGCCCCATGAGTAGGTGTAATCTGGAGTACCACCTTCAACTGTATTGGTGATATTTGTAGTGCTGCCGTTGCATGCTATTGTTCCTGTCGTGAGTGAAGCTGTGAGTACTTCAGGCTGAGAAATTGTTACACTTGCCGTTGCTTCACAAGAGTTCGCATCGGTTACGGTTACATTATATGTACCAGCAGTAACACCTGTCAAGTTCTGCGATGTTTCTCCGCTGCCCCATGAGTAGGTGTAATCTGGAGTACCACCTTCAACTGCGTTAGTGATGTTTGTTGTTCCACCGTTACAAGCTATTGTTCCTGCTGTGAGCGAAGCTGTAAGTAATTCAGGCTGAGAAATTGTTACACTTGCTGATGCCGTACAGTTGTTTGCATCGGTTATGGTTACGGTGTAGGTAGTGGTTACGGTAGGCGAAACTGTAATTGAGACCGAACTTTCACCGCTGCCCCAAGCGTAGGCATCGGGGGTGCCATTGTTTGCACCTGCTGTCAATGTTGTTGAACCGCCGTGGCAGCTTGGATTTTCGCCTTCGATTGAAGCCAAGAGTTCGGCTGGTGCGGTGAGTGTTTGCGAAACTGTTGCTGTACATCCTGCCGCATCGGTTACGGTTAGTGTGTATGTGCCCGCGTCAAGTCCGCTAAGGTTGCCATTGGCATCGCAAGTCACGACATTATCATCTGCATCCGTCCATGCGTATGTGTAATCGGGTGTACCGTTGGATGCTAGGATTTCAATCGTTCCGTTGTTTGCATTATAGCAGCCGTTGCTAAATCCGCTGACGGTTGCCGTAACTGCGGGGTGCATTGTAAGGTGCAGATAAACTATGCTATCCTTATCGATTCCCAAGGTGAATGTCTCTTCGTAGTCGCCATCTGCGGTTAATGTCTGAGTGCCGAAAGTATATTGCTCACCGCAATAGTTTACAGTATCGTAGGCATAAATGGTTGTTCCCTTTACGCAACGGACAGCATAGCCGAAAGACTTTTGAGGGCTGGAGTTACTGAGCAGTCTAGTACTGGTAATGCCGATGCTGCGACCTCTCACGATGCTGCTACTTTGCTCGGTAGCACTCCAGATGTAGGCATAGCTTCCGTAACCGCTATAACTGCTACGGTAGTCGCCAGCAGGCAAAGCATTGAAACCACTTGCACCAAAGTATTCCGACTGGGTCAATGTTCCTACTTGCCATGAATCTGCATTTCCAGAAAGCATAGCTCCTGCAATCTCTGTTCCACCCAGTGTGGTTGCTAGCTGCGTCCATTCGGCATCGCTAGGCAAGTGCCAACCATTAGGACAAATACCCTGCACACCGCTTGGATTGGCAGAGCTACTGCTTGCACCATTCATAGCAGCCTTCCAGTTGTAAAGGTAACCGTACTCATCTGTATTTGCTTCATCACCGTTTACATAATAGTAGTAAGGTTCTGTTTCGCTGGTGGTTGTTCCCAAAGAGACTTCATCACCTGCATATTTCAAGTTCTGCGCCATCCAAGTCTGGTCGCCAATCTGAATTGTGTAGTAGGTGGCGTTGTCGCGGTCATCCTTGAAATGTCCGTAGGTGTAGAACGAAAGTGTATCGCTTTGGGTTGTGCCATATTCGTCTGCTGCCTCGGCCACTGCATAGTATAAGGTTTCTGGAGTAAGGCCTGAGGCGGTAACGACAAATGTACTGTCCTCGTCGCTATAAATTGCTCCGTCTATTATTTCGCTAAGGCTATTCCTTTCGAGACCGATATAGAACTTATAGGTTTCCAAATTTCCAAGCATATCAACTTTTGCTTTCAATCCGACTGAAATAGTGTCGCGCCATGTCGGATAGTACATGGTAACATCGGGAGCACCTTCAGTCCTGAAAGTCTTGATTTCACCGAGCATTGTGCCGTCTCCTGTGGTAGCAAAGGCTGCATAGTAGTACCTTGTGCCTTCTTCGAGGCCGTTCAATGAAGCAGAGAAGTTCCTTTCATCGTAAGGCCCGAGACCACTAAGATTTGTACTTACAACCTTTGTAGAATCGGCAAGGTTGCTGTTGGCGCTATAAACGAAACCATATTCCTTTGCGTATGTTACGCCCACGGTTTCCATATCAAACGAGCCATTTAAAGTAACAACGGTATCCTGAACAGCACTGCCAGTATTTACAGGAATGTGCTTTGGTGCTATCACTCTCACTACGAATGTCTTGGTGCATCCGTCATATTCGGCTGTGATGTTGACATCAATGTCGTTTTCGCCTTCGGCTGGACGAGTTACGGTTGCCACGCCGGCGGTTATTGAAATTGCGGCATTGTCAGAAGTCCAAGTTACAGGCTGCCCAGAAATGCTTGTGGGCACGGTAAAGTTGCTCCTTACACCAAAAGCTGTTTCGCCAGTTGCCAAATATAAAGGTACTCGCGCTAAAGTTGCCTTAGTGCTTTCAGGTATTCCTGCCGGCATCGGGTAAAGTCCATCGGCGTAGGTCCAGTTTGTTGAAAGCGTTGACTGAAGTGCCGTACCTATAATTTGGCTTGTTTCCTTGGCAGTTCCTCGCTCGGCAAACTTCAACCTCAGCGAGTCAACCCTTATGTCGCCAACCTGCTCGTCGAAGAAGTCATCGGTTTCGGTAAATGGATATCGTTCTTGAGCTCCATCGGGAACTGCTATAGTTGAATATACATTATAGCCATTGTTGTCTGCAGAAACAGAAGCACTCTCATATATTGGAGCAGCGATGTTTTTGCTCAATGTTACAGAACCTACACCAAATATACCACCTGTTGCCAATAGCAATTCAGAGAAAGAACCATAGTTTGCGCAGTTGCTTATGCTTATGCTACTATTGTCCTGCCATAAACCAGCAATACCACCAAAATAATTTTCATAGGCAACTGTTGCCGACAACTTGCCAGTATTCATACATTTGTCAATGGTAACAGCTCCTTCTATTTCTTCCATCCCTACACCCAGAATTCCGCCTGTCGAAATAAGACCATTTATATTTCCTGTATTCAGGTACCTTGATATGTTCGCACCATTTCCGGATATTAAACCAACTATTCCGCCCACACCGTACCTTGCTGCTACTGATGCATTGTTGGTGCATGAATTAACAGAACCTCCACTAATACCAACAGCTATGCCTCCTGCAAACGACCAAGAGCTTGTTACATTTATTGACAGATTGTTAGTGCAGTTGGTTATGTTGCAATCTTGCGCCGCTCCTATAATTCCACCTGCGTAAATGCTAGATTGCAATACGACTTCTGCGTTTGCAACCGATACAGTACAATTTGATATGGATGACGAAGAGGCTGATAGTCCAACGGCTCCGTAAATGCTTGCTCCTGTTTCTATTTCAAATGATTCCGCAATAAGAATATTGAGGCTATCAATTGTGGCATTAGAAATATAAACAAATGCGCTTGGGGCTGTACCTTGTTCAATATTACTATATGTTATCGTCTTACCACCGCCATTGAAATGACCTTTAAACATATTAGGTCCTTGATATCCACATTCTGCAAAGTCCAAGTCGGTTGTCAATTTGAAATACACATCGTCACCGTTGTCGAAAATTTCAAAGTCCTTGTATGTGTTTATTGTGTCGCCACCTGCTGTACCAACTGCCTCGGCAAATTGTATCCATTCCTCGGCGCTGTCGATAGTTAGAGGATTATCCTCGGTTCCGTCGGTGTCGTTTTGTTTTGTTCTGAATTTGACAAGGTCGCCATACGCGATTTTATCGTCGCCGTATTTTGCAAATGCTCTGTAGTAGTAGTTTGTCTGCGGAGTAAGGTCGGTGAGTTGCGAGGAGAAAGTGTTTTCTGCGTATGCCATTCTCACCGTGTCGGTAAGTACATTGTCATGTGTTCCGTACTCGAATCCTACCTGAGTGATTTCGACATCGCCTTCGATGCTTAGTTCCCCGCCAACGGTCGCGGTTGTTGATGTGCGTGTTGCATTCTGTGTGACAACTTCCACAGGAGGCATCCTGCTTATCACAATGTTATCGACAGCTGCTGGAGGATTGCTACCTCCACTATTGTTGTTTTTCCAGAAGAAAACGAGGTTGTATAACCCAACTGCATCGATTGACACCAGTTTTGAACTATGCTGCCAGTCTTCTACACTCGACATTGTACCATTCTCGCTTATGTCTATCCATCCTTCGGGCGCTTCGTTGGAACTGTTAGACATTCCGTTGCTTTCGCCATCGATAAAATTGGAGGTGGCAGTGTTAGGAATAAAGAATGCCTTTAATAAGTCGTAGCTGCTTTCGCCATTACAACGCCAGTCAAAATCGAACTGGTATTTGCCCGCTTGCTCTATTTCTATTTCGCGGGTTGCGTATGCATATGATGTTGTTCCGGTGTTGTATTCGTTATCGTTGCCGTTGGTAACGAAAAGTGTTTTATCTCCACTAGTCATTGACATTATGCCAGTCGCCCAATGGTTTGTCTGGTCGTCGTTGTTGACCGTCCAGTTTGCATATTCTGCATCATCCTCGAAGTCGCAGTTGTAGATTTCATCGGCAGGAGAAGAGGTGGCAAGTTCAGGAGAACGAACAGGACGAACAACATATCCTTGTGAACGGCTCCTTTGTATAACAGCAGCACCATAAAGACTGATACCATCAACTGAGATTAAAACCATGGAATATGCATTATCTTGTTCATCAGTTTTAAGTGTGCTTGACATAATTATACTCTGGTAACCATCACCTGTTGCAGCACGTAAGAAAATGCTATTACCATTAGGACCGGTAAGGCAGAACAAATAATCTGAACCTTCAACTCTTTTGATTATTGTTTTTGTCGTGTAGTCGTACAATTCCTGTAAATCATCCTTTGTAGGAGTATGCCAACCATTGCTCCAGTTTATTGCAGCGACATCAACTTCGCTAGGAAGAGTTTCTGGATTGTCGGTGTATGTATAATTTTCGTCTGTATATTCATCCTTTGTTACTGTTTCTCCCCATGCGTAGGCGTCTCCAAGTTCATCGAAAGCACTTGCTCCAACATCCATAGTAGCCCACAATAATCCACTTGGCAAACCTAAGTCGACATAGGCGTGATCGTTATGATACCCAGAAGGTATAATAAAAGTATTTACCTTGCCGTAGCCAGTGCCCTCGTTGTTCACGGCATAAGCCCTATAATAATATGTATGACCAGGTTCAAAACCACTAATCGTAGCGGAAAATTCATCAGTTTCGTCACTACTTTGTACCATCATATTAAGATTTTCTATACTGATACCATAAACGAACCCTCGTTCAATAATATCAGCGCCTCCGTTGTCTGTTATGTTGCCGTGAAGCGTAACCGACGAAGCACTTTCAGCCGTAGCCGAAGCTAGTTCCAAAATTGGTTCGCTAAACTGAGACTTGTATATTACAATATTGTCTATTTCAAAAAAGGCATCATGTACAGCACTAACACTGGAAACTCCTCCTATGAATGCAAGTTTATAGTCGCCTGCTGCAATTTTTGATTTGTATGTATTATGTTGCCAACCATTGTCACCAAACATATTACATTCATTTAAGGTTATACTTGAAGATGGTAGGTATATCTCCTCGCTGATGGCGGATGTATCTGGAATCAGAACACCTAACGCTGCACAGTAAGGTTCAGTGGAATTTGTGCGCCAATCAAAATCAATCTTATAGTAGTAATCGTCACTGTCTAATGTAATATTGCGATATGCCAAGCATTTATGATCGCCATAACGTAAGTTATAATTTACAGGCGAATTAAGATTGTGTTCGTAATTGTTGTCATATTGTGTGCTAATTTCCCAACTAATTTCTCCATCACTATAAGGAGAATCATAGGTTAATGACAAATCCCAGTTTTCATTTTCATCTTCGTCCTCAAAGTCGCAATAATAGAGTATAGTTGACGACAAGTTAGGTGTCGTAAATGTTTTGCTTTCCCAAGTGCTGACTTCGTTAATTGAACATACAGCACTTATATAAACATAGTATTTCGTGGTTGGATTTAGACCCGTTGTCACATACAACGGATTGTTTTCTACGGTTATGGCAGCATTAGACTCGTTGAGTTCGCTATCTTCAATTGCTTCTTCGGAAATAATAACCTTCCAGTTTGTAGCGGAACTGCGTTCCGTCCAGCTTATTGTTGCCGAGTTAGAGGTAATGTCGTTTATGCGTATTTTTGTTACTGGCGGACATGCAATTTTCCAGATGCTTATGTTGTCGATTGCGGCAGGTGGATTGCTACCGCCTTCTTCCATACCAATCTCGTTCTTATCAATGTTCTGCCAGTAAAATAAAAGCTTGTATGTGCCTGCTTCTATGGTCAGTTCCTTGTTATTGCTTTGCCATTCCGATTGCCCGAGCAACGGATCTCCATTTTCCGACAAATTTATCCAACCTTCAGGCGTTGCGTTCATTGTTCCATTGTACAAATCAAATATTCCATTGGCATCACCTCCCATAATAATTGGAGACAATGAATTTGGAACCAAGAATGCGCTAAGCAAATCTAGTTTATACATATCATAAAAATTCAGACCCTCGGCTCTCCAGTCAAAATCAATATGGTAGAACCCGGTTTCAGAAACGACTATATCACGATATGCATATGAGAACGTGGCTGCTGTGTTGCTGTATGTATTGCTTACGCCATTATCATTTGAGATATACAATCCGTTGTCACCACCATTGTTAGCTGCCGTACCAATGTACCATTGGTTATTTTGTCCTTCATTGGCAAACGACCAGTTGGCGTTTTCCTCTGCATTTTCGAAATCGCAGGAATATGGCACTGACACAGGAATCTGGTACGACTTGAAAAATGTGCTGTCCCATTGGCTGTATTCATTGGGACCACAAACTGACCTAACATAAACATAATATGCTGTTGATGGAATTAACCCGGAAACGACTTTTACCGTATCGCTAACAATGCCATCAAACACATCAGCTGTTGTTGTTTCAAGGTTGCCCTCTTCAATTGCAATACTCGAAATTTTTAATTTATAATCTGTCACACTAAAGTTTCTATCCCAGTTTATGGTAGCCGACTCGTATGTTATATCTGTAGTTTTTATGTTTTCTACAGGCAGACAAGCTTTAACAATGCTAATGTTGTCGATTGCCGCTGGGGGCTGTGAACCACGACCGCTATTTCTCCAGAAAAATACAAGACTATATGTTCCGTCTTCCAAGTTTACATATTTGTTGCTTGTCTGCCATTCCGTCTGGCTGAACATAGCACCACCTTCTTCATAAACATCAATCCACTCTTCTGGGAGTTCGCTATAATAATCAACCATTCCATTGCTTTCGCCAGCCGAAAGGTTGGCGTTTGCCGACTTGGGTATTAATACTGCCCAAACTGCATCCCAATGGCTCAAGCCATACGACCTCCAGTCGTAGGATACTTGATATGAGGCAGCTTCGTCAACTTGAATATCGCGGAAGGCATATACATACGAAGTCCCATTAATGTTGTATTCATTGGTTTCTCCATCGTCGTCTGATATGTACAAGCCATTGTCGCCACCATTGTTCGCAGCCGTACCGATGTACCATTTGTTAGTCTGATTGCCATTGTTGAGCACCCAGTTGTCATTTTCGTCGACATCCTCGAAGTCGCAGTTATATGGTACGACGGTAGGAACAGGAAGCGTCCTAAAAGATGTGCTTATCCATGAACTCTTATTGCTTGTCGTGCAAACCAAGCGGACATATACATAATATGTCGTCAATTGTGCCAATCCGGTTGCCTGATATACTGAATCCGTTACTGTTACTATCGAGCCATAATTGGCAAGTCCGTCTTCGTCAAGCTCTGTTTCCGAAACAATAACTTCATAACTTCCTGCCAAATCTTCTTTTGTCCATACCAATGTAGCCGACCCTGATGTAATATCAGTAACAGTTAAATTGGTTATTTCCGGACAAATCATTCTTATGCTAATGTTGTCGATACCTGCAGGAGGATTATCTCCATATCCATCATCATCATTTGCCCAATTGAATACTAAATGGTAAGTACCTGCTTCAATGTGTTTCTCTGTACTATAGTCATTCCATATCGCTTCTTCAGAATAATCATAGTCTACAACATATATACAGTTCGAAAAATATTGTTGACTAACTCCAGAAATAAAGTTGTAATTGAGAGAATCGTGAGCCAAAAATACATACAAATAATCACTAAATCCACCATCTCCTACAAAACGCCAGTCGTAACTTATAGAATAGTCGGCAGTATATGGTATTTCTATTGTCCGGAAGGCGTATGCATACGAACTTGAATTATTAGTGTATTGGTTACTTTCTCCATTGTCATTGGATATATACATGCCATTGCTACCACCATTGTTTGCCGCCGTTCCTATGTACCAACTATTAACCTGTCCGCCATAACTGAGTGTCCACTTGGAGTTTTCCTCATCATCCTCAAAGTCGCAGGTATAAGGCACTGTACTTGGAATTTGCGGGAGATACCTAGTGTTGAATGTCTGACTTTTCCACGCACTCTTGTTGTCAGACGAACATGCTGCTCGTACATATACATGATATAATATCCCCGGATTCAATCCTTCTGCCGAATACGACGTATCTGCCAGAGTTAAAATGTTATCGAATAAGTCGAGTTCTGCCTCACCAATTTCTTCTTCCGAAATAATCATTTCCCAGTTTTCGGCATCTCCTTGTTCTCTCCAGCTTATTGTTGCCGATTCGGTTGTAATGTCCGACACAGTAATGCCTGTTACATATTTACATGCGGAATAAACAGCACGAACGCTTAACCCATATTCGCGTAAATCTGAAAAAACAAAGTTTTCATAATTTGAATTAAGCGCAACAGCATAATCCGTATTATCAGTTATTGTACTTGACCAATAATAAGAGATATTTCCGTCATTGAAAGGTCCCCACGCATAGTAGCCAGCAGAAGGAAGAAAAATACTATTGCCATTACCGCTAATGCGGAGACCATGTACTCCATTCTGATCAACAACTTCATGAGAGCAATAGCGGTACAGTTCTTCCAGTTCCGATAGTGTAGGCATACGCCAACTACCGCCCCAGTTGACAGAGGCTGCATCGTCATCGGATTCCAAGGTGGTCAAGCCATCAGAACTATTATACTTGATATATCCTAATTCATCATCATGATAACGATTTGTACTCGAACTATAGTTATCTTTAACTTCCGTTTCTCCCCATGCGTAGTAATTTCCGTAGTCCTCGGTGCTAGATGCTCCAACATTACTAATCGCCCACATTGTACAGCTTGGCAAACCGAGGTCAACATACTCATGACCGTTATGGACACCGCTCGGAACCTTGAACGACCTTAACTCCCCGTAGCTTGTTCCCTCGCTATTGATTGCATACGCTTTGTAGTAATATGTCTTTTTTGCCATGAGGTCGGTAAGCTGATAGGAAAACTCATCGCTAATATCGGGGATTATAAAGTTTTGGTCAAGATTTGTACTATCGGTACCAAACATAAATCCACATTCAGTTACATCGGAGCTTCCGCCACTCAATATGCTACCATTCAATGTCGCAGTAGAGATAGTCATATTGGAAACAAAATTTGTTGATACCGTTGGTGCTGACTTGTAAATCGCACGGATGGAGAAACCAGAACTGCGGCTTCCGTTACCCATATTGTGTTCTGATTCCTGAAAATACAATGCAGCTGCAGTGCTAGTATTGTCGGCACTAATTGAACTTGTCCAATAAAAACCTTTAGTATAAATATCAATACCTTCATAGTAGTAACCCCAGTCTAAACCTTGACCAGCTGCCGGCAAGAAAATGCTTTTGCTATTTGCACTGACTAAATAGCCAGTAACACCATTCATTTTTGTCCATGTCCATGTACAGTTTTCCACCAATTCCTGCATTTCTGCGCTTGTAGGCATACTCCATTTGTCGCTCCAGTTGACAGAAGCGGCATCGGCGTTTGCTGGAAGTGTATCAGGATTGTCGGAATATGAATAGCCAGAATAAAAATCATCTCTTGCTTCATTTGTTCCTCCCCATTCATAATAGCCACCTAATTTTTCGGGGCTATCTGCACCGAGGTTCACAGTTGCCCACTTTGTACCGCTTGGCAAACCCAAATCGACATAACCATAACCATCAACAGCCCCACTCGGTGCCAAAAATGCCTTTACATCACCATAGTCAGTTCCCTTGCTGTTGGTTGCATACGCCTTGTAGTAGTATAGTTTGCCAGGGACAAGTCCTGTAAGTTCGTAGGTGAAATTTTCTCCTGTGCTTGAAGACGACAGGTTTTCATTGAGATTGTCAACATTGTCACCAAACATAAATCCCCGCTGGGTAACTTCGGTAGCACCGCCATCCAATAATGTACCATTGAGGGTTACCGCTCCAGACCCAGTATTAGTAACCACAGTTGTTTCAACAAAAGGCAATACAGCTGTTTTTACTATTATATTATCTACAACTCCAGGGCTACCACCGCTTGTTCCATCTGCTGTCCAGTAGAATACCAGATAGTATGCTCCAGCTTCTACATCTACAGTTTTCTTACAACTAGTACGCCAAGTCACCGCCCCCGACATTTCTATGTCTTCGCTGATATCTATCCATCCATCAGGCACAGCAGTATTGCCTATGTAATTATCATCTAAACCATCGCCACCACTATAGTAGCCACTTATTAAGTATGGATTAAGGCTAACCGGTATAATAAATGCCCGTATATAGTCAAGTTCACTTTCTCCTTCTGCCATCCAATTGAATTTGAACCAATAATCTCCAGACAATGGCATTTCTATTTCACGGTAACCGTATACTGATACACTATTAGCATTACCATAATGAATTTCAGATTCGTATTCCCAAACTACATACATGGATTTTTCTCCACTATTGCTCAATTCATTACCTATCAGCCAATATGACGGGTCATCTTCATCAGGACGATCTAAAGTCCAGTTTTGATTTTCGGCATCGTCCTCAAAGTCGCATGAGTAAATAATGTTATAAGAATCGGGATTTATTGCCGTAAACGACTTTACTTTTCCGTATGATGTACCACTGCTGTTGGTTGCGAATGCCTTGAAATAGTAGGTTTCACCAGCGACAAGTCCCGAGACTGCGTATGTAAACTCATTTGTCAAGTCGGTACTTTGCAACGATTGGTCGAGATTGTCGGCACTGGAGCCAAACAGAAATCCCCGCTCTGTAACTTCAGCTATACCACTGTATGTTATGCTTCCTTTCAATCTTACAGAACTAGCGCAATATTGGTTACAACAACTGGCGCAGCTGCCAGCCTCAAGTCAATATTGTCAATGGCTGCCGGCGGATTATAGTCAACATTGGAAATTGGTTGGTTTTCCCAGTAGAAAACGAGATAGTATGTTCCAATAGCATCAATATCTATTAATTTTGAATTATTTCGCCATGTACTACTGTATGCAAGAGTTCCAGAGTTGCTAATGTCTATCCATCCTTCTGGTATTCCTTCGCTGATATCATACGGATTATCGCTTATGTTTGAATCGGTAAAGTCTGGATAGATAGAGGTTGATACCAAAAAAGCCCTCAAATAGGCATCTCCTCTTTTCCCTTTTGACTTCCAATCGAAACTGAACAAATATTTACCCGTTTGGGTTATGTCTATTTCGCGATATGCGTATGAGAAATACCATGCATCGTTGTCGCATTCGTTGCTTACGCCACCATCGTCGGAAATATAAAGGCCTTTGCTTCCACCATTGTTTACAGCAGTACCTATGTACCAAGCGCTTGTCTGACCGTTGGTGGTAAGTACCCAGTTGGCATTTTCAGTGTCATCCTCAAAATCACAGGCGTATGGCAAAGTTATAGGAACATGCCGTAAGGACCTGTAAGTAAAACTATTCCATTCGTTCTCGTCATCGACAATACAGATAGGTCGTATATACACATAATATGTCGATGATAAATCCAGTCCTGATGCAGTGTAACTTGGTGTGCCAGATACAGTTTCTACTTCTGTGTAATTTGCAAGGCCAGTTTCATCGAGTTCCGTTTCCGAAAATATCACTTCCCAACTTTCAGCAAACCCCGGCTCTGTCCAGCTTATTGTTACCGATTCTGCTGTTATATCTCCAACTCTTATGTCGGTTACAGGCAAGCACGAAGACTTTTGTATGCTTACATTGTCGATTGCAGCAGGTGGCTGATCTCCTCTACTATTGTTGTTTTTCCAATAAAATACGAGATAGTATGTTCCTGCTTCAATTGCAAGTTCTTTTTCACTATGTTGCCATGAAGAAGCAAGATTGAGGGCACCCTCTGGATTAGAAATGTGCATCCAATTTGAAGAGTCATAGTTAGAACCATTGTCACTAATGCCGTTTGTATTACCAGCCACAAGAGTAGGATTAAGCGAGACAGGAATCATAAGAGCACGAAGATAGTCGTATGTGCTTTGTCCGTTTGCCCGCCAGTCAAAACTTATTTCGTATATGGCGCTTTCTGTAAACTCTAAGGTACGGTAAGCGTAAACACATGTAGTTGCTGTACTATTCGTGTATGCATTGCTCTCCCCACCGTCGTTTGATATATATAGGCCATTGCTTCCACCATTGTTTGCCGCAGTACCAATGTACCACTTGTTTCTCAAGTTGGCAAATGTCCACTGTGAATTTTCGTTCTCATCCTCGAAGTCGCAGGTATATGGCAATGTGGCGGGTATATCCCTTACAATGCTGATATTATCAACTACAGCAGGCGGATTGTTTCCATTACTATTATTGTTTTTCCAGAAAAATACGAGATAGTATGTGCCTGCCTCCATTGTCATTTTCTTTTCACTGTGTTGCCATGTAGTAGCGTAGTTAAGTTCTTCATTTATATTGGCAATGTCTATCCAACCGGAAGGAATTGTGTTTGTATTGCCAGTCATACCGTTTGCATCACCAGCCGAGAGTATAGGATTAAGCGAAGTAGGAATAATAAAAGCATGAAGAAGGTCGTAATTGTTTTCACCATAACCAATCCAGTCGAAACTTACTTCGTATATAGCGGAATCTGTCACTTCTATGGTGCGGTATGCATAAACATACGAAGTTGCGGTAGCTGTGTATTCGTTGCTTTCGCCACCATCATTTGTGATGTACAAACCGTTTTCGCCACCGTTGCTTGCAGCTGAGCCGATGTACCATTGATTTGTCTCGTCACCATTGTCAAGTGTCCAGTTTAAGTTCTCAGTTTCATCCTCGAAATCGCATTGGTAGATTGTCTGTCCGTTTGCGGAAAAAAACATGAAGAATAACAATATAGTACCAAGTACTATAGCAGGAAAAGTCTTGTGGGATGCGCCATTCCCATCATTACGGGAATCTCCCATATATGAGTTTTTCATCTTAAATAAGATTTTTAAAGCATAAGGGTTGCAAAAATAGGAAAATTCAAGGATAAAATGATTTAAAAAATCAAAAATTTAATGATTTAATACAAAATGTGGCGAACATTGCACGCAATGTCGCCACATTGTATTATGGTTGTTTGGAATTACTTTTTTACCTAAATATCGAAACCTTCCTTGTTGCAACCTGACCTTCCTCAGAAATTATGCGGATATTGTACAGTCCTGGATTCCAGCCATCGCAATTAACCATAATACGGTCGGATTCGTTGTTGTCAAGTTCGGCAACAATCTGTCCCGATGCGTTGTATATAATCACTGTAGCAATGCGCTGTCCTTCAATGAAGAACTGACCGTAGGTCGGGTTAGGATAAACGCTCAAGTTGTCCTCCGACCATTCTTCGATGGCGTCGCCTTCCTCGTTGACAAAGATGCATTCCTCATTGGAATATGCAAACATTCCATATTCGCATAGGCTCTTTACTTTGTAGCAGTAGTTGAAACCTGGTTCAACGTTGTCGTAATAGGTTGTGTCGGTTGTCAATCCTATAGGAACATCATTTCTGAAAACTATGTAACTGTAAGGATCGTTGCTGCCATTCCAACGAAGTGCCACAGAAGATCCGATTGCTTCTGCAACAAGTACTGGAGATTCGGCACACAAACCAGATACAATCCTAGTGCAAAGCGTTGATGATATTTCACTGCAAACACCATTCTCGAAATAACCAGTGATAGTGTAGCAATACTCGGTTTCTGAAACAGCATTTGCGTCAATGTAGTTGCTACTGTACAGAATTTCATCTACCGCATCATCGTTCCTATGGATGCGGAAATACTCTATACCTGAAGGCCAATTCCATGAAACAAATATTGATTCTCCATCGCTTTCGGTTTCAATCGTGAGCGGTACATTGCATGGAAGTTCTTGGACTTCAGCACAAACTGTATCTGACGATTCCGACAAGCATGTGTAATCTCCTATCGACAAAGCCCTTACACTGAAGCAATGTTCACCGCCAGCAAGTCCATCAATAGTGATTGAAGTCTCGTTTGTGGTATCGATTGCAAATGTTGAGTTGCCGCTGTAAATTAGATACGACGCAGAACTGTATTCGCCAAGTTCTATCGGCTGCCAATCTAAGGTTACAGCATTGAAAGTGCTGGCTGTTGCAGTAAGCTGCTGTACTGAGTTACATTCTGGAGCTATAGTCGAAACCACAACATTGACATCGTTTGACTGGCTGCCCATTACTGCTGCACGGTATCTTATCGTAGCTGCAAATTCACCAGTTTCAGTTGCATGTTCCTTGATGGCGATCTTCATGCTTTCGTTCGGCTGCAACTCTCCGCTCTTTATATCGGGTGTCACAACGCTATTGGTACGACCAATCTCGTAAGTTGCGATTACGTTGTTGCTAGATGGGTTCTGAACATCGGCAAGCAATACGAACTTGCCTTCATTTATCTTTTCCGATGCACAAATACCACCAGCAAGAGACGAACTGCTTAGTCCGATGTCGTCAAGATAATGTGTCTTGTTGGTATAGTCTCCACTGCTAATGTCAAACTGCCTGATATATGCCGACGGACCATTATTCTGCGATGTCTGCGAGAACAACCACAGGTAAGGACCACCCGGTGACAAGTTGTCGAATGCAGAACTATAGATATTGGTAAGATCGTCACGTATCTGCGTTGACGTACCTGTTGCAGTATCTACTCTGTACAACGAATTCCAGCTTCCTGCAAGCAGACTTCCATCCTGTCTGTTGAACGAGCAGTGACGGATGTCGGCAATGTCGGTTGTGATGCTGTCAACAAGAACCTGGTTGTCGAGATCAAGCTTGAAGATTATGTTGCTTGCCTCGGTTCCATAGAAATATGTTCCGTCGTATGACATGTTCCTTATCATTCCAACATTTTCAATTACGAATGTTTCAACATATTCTCCTTCAGGAGTATAGCGGTTGAATTCGCCCGGACGCTGCCATGAAGATGTGTAGATGAAGAAACCGTCTGTAGCTATTGCTTGTTCGGCACTGAACTGCGTTGTGAAAGTCTGGATGCTGTCCCAGAGGCTGCGCGAGTTGCTGCGACGTTGAATATCTTCGGGTTCAGGCAGAAGTTCAACATTGTCGTAGTCAGTAACAGAACTCCATATCAATGTTGCGTTACCAGTGTTCCTGATAGTTATTGAGTCGTTCTGTGCAAAGTATGGATACGAAGTTACAGATATGCTGTCAACGTCCATCTGTATCTGCGGCTTATTGAGTGCAATATCGAGTTCTATATCGGATTGTACGTCAATAGTTTCGGAATGCGATACGTATCCTACTGCGGAAACTCTAAACGCCCTGCGTCCACGAAGTATTGAGAGCGAGTATTCTCCGCTGGTATTTGTCCTTGTAACCCTGTTGCCGAGGGTAACTTTGGCATTAGGAATGACGTTTCCTGTTACGGCATCTGTTATTACACCATACACTGTTCCGTTGCAGTTGTCAGCGTATGTAAGCGTAAGAGTAACTATGCTGTCGCATCCGGCACTGTTGACAAGCGTTACCTCGTATGTTCCTGCTTGTGTAAATGTATGACCTTCGTAAACGTATGGAACACCCGAACACATCAGGTCGGCAAATTCTCCAGTTGTGCTGCTGTTGATAGTCAGGTGCATTGTTACAACCGAGTCGCAACCGTTGAGAGCGGGAAGTGTCTGCTCGTAATCACCGCTTTCGGTATATATTTCACCGTTCCACTCGTATGAATCACAAGCCGTGATTTCAACTTGCTCTGTCAGCGGCTGGTTGATTGTCAAGTACAGGTTGGCAATGCTGTCGCAGCCGTTGGCGTTAGCATTTGGCAATGTAAACTGATAATGACCGCTTTCGGTGTAGGTTGTGCCGTTCCATTCGTAACTGCTGCAAACAGTAACACTGTCGTTGCTTTCGGTAGGCATGTTAATCGTCAAGTGGAGAGTTACAACCGAGTCGCAGCCATTAACTGTTTGCAATGTTTGAACATAGTCGCCCGATTCGATGTAGGTTGTACTGTTCCATTCAAACGAGGAGCAAGCTGTTTCCGAAAATTCGTTTGTAACTGCGTTGTTGATTGTCAAGTGGAGGGTTACAACCGAGTCGCAGCCGTTTGCGTTGACAAATGTCTGCTGGAAATCTCCCGATTCTGTGTATGTTGTGCCGTTCCAAGTGTACAATTCGCAGGCAGCTGCTGTAAGTTCTGACTCAGTCGGCAGGTTGACGGTTATTACAACTTCTCCGCTGCCTGTACAGCCGTTTGAGCCGACACCAGTTACCGTATAGGTCGTGGTTGTGGTCGGAGTTGCGGTAAGTGGTGCTCCAACTGTACTTGGCAAGCCTGTTTCGGGCGACCAAGTGTAGGGTTCACCGCCAGTTGCACTGATGGTTGTGCTTTCGCCCAGACAAATTGCGGTTGCGGTTGCCGATGCGGTAATGTCTGGTGCAGCAATGTTCTGCGTGATTGTGATTTGGTCAGAAGCCGAACAGCCGTTGCCTGCAGTCGCGGTTACGATGTAGGTGCCTGGAGCGGTGAGTGAAATTTCTGCTGTTACTGCTCCATTCGACCACTCGTACGAAGTTCCGCTTCCAGTTGCAGTGACGCTAATCGATGTCAATGCGCAGGTAAGTTCGGTTTCACCAGTAATGTTGGTTATGCTTACGGACGGAGCATCGGCGTTAGGTGTAATCTCGATAGCCGCCGTGCTTGTACAGCCATTGTCGGCAGCTGCGGTTACTGTGTAGGTACCGCCTGTGGTAATAGCATTGGTTGCCGTAGTCACTCCGTTTGACCACAGATATGTAGCATCATCTCCTGTTGCCTCAACATTTATCGAGGTGGTAGTACAGGTGAGCAATGTCGTTCCCGTAGTGTTATTTATGCTTACAGCTGGTGCAGTAAGATCCTCGTCTATCATAATGCTTGCAGTGTTAGAACATTCGTTCGCATCGGTTACGGTAACGTTGTAAGTTCCTGCCGAAGTGATATTGTTATCTGCGGTTTCTAGACCGTTTGACCACTGGTAAGCATTTCCGCCAGTTGCTGTAAGCGAAATTTGTGTTGTGTTACAAGTGATTGTTGTTTCATTGGTGTTGTTGGTGATTGCAGCATCTGGCAGTGCATTGACTGTGAGTGTTACATTTTTCGAACTAGTGAACGGCTGGCCATCGCTGCACGATGTTGCGGTGAGACTTGCCGTGTAGGTGTAAGATCCTGCTGTGGCTGGCGTTACGGTGATTGCATCGGTTGTAATGTCGGCTGGCAATCCTGCATTAGCGTCGGTACTTGTCCATTCAACCGTGTAATCGCTTCCTGCGTTGGAAACATTTGCCTGAAGTATTGTGTTGCCGCCTACACAGATTGCCGTTACATCTGAAATTGTAATTCCAGGAGTATCGCCAATTTCAACATTTACGCTTGCCGAAACCGAGCAGTTGTTTGCATCGGTTACGGTTACAGAGTATTCTGTTGCCGTTGTTAGTTGTGGTGTTCTAATGGAAACGGTTGCTGTGCCATCGTTCCACAAATAAGTGTAATTAGACGTTCCTCCCTGAACATTTGCAGTAAGCGTCGAGGTTGTGTTTGCACAAACCGATGTAGAACCCGAAATTGATACCGTGAGAACATCTGGCTCACTTACCGTGATAATGGCGCTTGCTGTACAAGTGTTGGCATCGGTTACGGTTACGTTGTAGGTTCCTGCTGCAACGCCAGTAAGATCCTCGGTTGTTGCTCCGTTGCTCCAAGCGTAGGAGTAGTTTTGTGTTCCACCATTAACCGTGCTTGTGATGTTGGTGGTTTCACCGTTGCAGTTTATTGTTCCTGCTGTGAGCGAAGCCGTGAGAGCATCGGGCTGGGAAATTGTTGCGCTTTGAACTGCCGAACAACCGTTGTTATCGGTAACAGTCACACTGTAAGTTCCTGCTCCGACGCCAGTCAGACTCTGGGTGTTTGCTCCGTTGCTCCATTCGTAGGTGATAGGTTCTGTTCCACCATTGACGGTGTTTGTAATGTCGGCAACACCGCCGTTACACCCGATTTCACCTGCCGAAAGTGACGATGTAAGTTCAACCGGCTCGTTGACGGTTATGGTTGCTGTAGTAATACAATTGTTCGCATCGGTAACGGTTACTGAGTAAGTTCCTCCGCTGACACCTGTAAGGTTCTGCGAGGTTTCTCCAGTTTCCCAAGCGTATGCGTAAGGTGTTGTTCCGCCATTAACGGTACTTGTGATGGTAGATGTTACACCGTGGCAAGGTATTTCGGTTGCCGAAAGCGATGCTGTAAAAGCGTCTGGCTGAGTGATTTCCAAACTTTCGACTACCGAGCAGCCGTTGTTATCCCTTACGGTTACGGTATATGTATCTGCCGAAACGCCCGCAAGGTTCTGTTCGTTTGTCGAATTGCTCCAGAAATACTGATAAGGTGCTGTACCGCCGTCAGGCGTATTGGTGATGCTGGTTGTACCACCGTTGCAAGCTATAGTTGCCGGATTTGCCGAAAGCGAGGTTGTGAGTGCTTCTGGCAATGTCAGTTCTATCTCCTTAGTGCTGTTGTTTCCGCACTGGTCGGTTACAGTAACAATAACAGTGGTAGCCGTTGTAATCTCAGTTCCTGCCGTTATGCTTTGTGAGATAGTGAGGTTACCGTTTGCTGTGCAGTTGTCACTTGCAATGTTGCGGACTTCGCCTGTAAGGTCAGGTACGGTGAATATGCAATTGGTAGATGTGAGTTGGCGGTCGAGGTTATCGTCACCGATTGTCGGTGCAGTTTCATCGCTACCGCTCACACTCTGCGTGTTGGTAACTTCGTTTCCACAAGCATCGCTTATAGTATAGGTGCGTATAATAGTCCAACCGCAATTGTCGGTCGTGGTGTTTGCATCTGTATGGGTTACAGATATATTACCACCGCAACCATCGCTGTAGAGGGCGGCAACATCAGCATCGGCCATAAGACCGCTTACGTCAGCATCGGCAAAACAGTTGTTCTGTCCTACAATGTTCGACGGCCAAGTGCCTGTAAGTGTCGGAGCAGTCTGGTCTCTACCGCTTACGCTCTGCGTGTTCGTTGTGCTGTTCGTGCCGCAAGCGTTAGTTATTGTGTAGGTACGCGTGATAGTCCAGCCGCAGTTGTCTGTAGTTGTGTTTGCATCTGCATGGGTTACAGTTGCCGTACCACCGCAGCCATCGTTGTAGAGAGCCGCTACGTCATTGTCGCTCATAAGTCCGCTGAGGTCAGCATCGGCGAAGCAGTTGTTCTGACCTGTAATATTCGACGGCCAAGTACCTGTAAGAATCGGTGCTCCCTGATCGCTACCGCTCACGCTCTGGGTATTCGTAGTCTCGTTTCCACAAGCATCACTTATAGTATAGGTACGAGTTATTGTCCAACCGCAGTTGTCTGTAGATGTGTTTGCATCTGTATGGGAAACTATTAAAGTACCGCCGCAGCCATCGCTGTAGAGTTCGGCAACGTCATCGTCGCTCAAAAGACTGCTGAGGTCAGCATCGGCGAAGCAGTTGTTCTGACCCACAATGTTCGACGGCCAAATGCCTGAAAGCGTCGGAGCTGTCTGGTCGCTACCGCTAACGCTCTGAGTGTTGGTAACTTCGTTTCCACAAACATCGCTTATGGTGTAGGTGCGAGTTATTGTCCAACCGCAATTGTCGGTCGTGGTGTTTGCATCTGCATGGGTTACCGATATATTACCACCGCAACCGTCGCTGTATAGGGCGGCAACATCATCGTCGGCCATAAGACCGCTGAGGTCAGCATCGGCGAAACAGTTGTTCTGTCCTACAATGTTCGACGGCCAAGTGCCTATAAGTGTCGGAGCAGTCTGGTCGCTACCGCTAACACTCTGCGTGTTCGTTGTGCTGTTCGTGCCACAGGCGTTAGTTATCGTGTAGGTACGAGTGATAGTCCAGCTACAGTTGTCGGTAGAAGTGTTTGCATCGGCATGGGTAACAGTTGCCGTACCACCGCAAGCATCGTTGTAGAGGGCTGCAACGTCATCGTCGCTCATAAGTCCGCTGAGGTCAGCATCGGCGAAGCAGTTGTTCTGACCCACAATGTTCGACGGCCAAGTACCAGTAAGAGTCGGTGCGCCCTGGTCGCTACCGCTCACGCTTTGCGTGTTTGTAGTCTCGTTTCCACAAGCATCTCTTATTGTATAGGTACGTGTGATAGTCCAACCGCAGTTGTCAGTAGCGGTGTTTGCATCTGCATGGGAAACTGTTAAAGTACCACCGCAGCCGTCGCCGTAGAGTTCGGCAACGTCATCGTCGCTCAAAAGACTGCTGAGGTCAGCATCGGCGAAGCAGTTGTTCTGGCCTGTGATATTCGACGGCCATGTGCCTGAAAGTGTTGGAGCAGTATAGTCGCTACCGCTTACACTCTGGGTATTCGTAGTCTCGTTTCCACAAGCATCTCTTATTGTATAGGTACGTGTGATAGTCCAGCCGCAGTTGTCTGTAGATGTGTTTGCATCTGCATGGGTTACCGATATATTACCACCACATCCATCGGTGTAGAGGGCGGCAACATCATCATCGCCCATAAGACCGCTTACGTCAGCATCAGCAAAACAGTTGTTCTGTCCTACGATATTCGACGACCAAGTGCCTGTAAGTGTCGGAGCTGTCTGGTCGCTACCGCTTACGCTCTGCGTGTTCGTTGTGCTGTTCGTGCCGCAAGCGTTAGTTATCGTGTAGGTACGCGTGATAGTCCAGCCGCAGTTGTCGGTAGAAGTGTTTGCATCTGCATGAGTAACAGTTGCCGTACCACCGCAAGCATCGTAGTAGAGGGCTGCTACGTCATCGTCGCTAATAAGACCGCTGAGGTCAGCATCGGCGAAGCAGTTGTTCTGACCCGCAATGTTCGAAGGCCATGTGCCTGTAAGAGTCGGTGCGCCCTGGTCGCTACCGCTTACACTCTGGGTGTTCGTTGTCTCGTTTCCACAAGCATCTCTTATTGTATAGGTACGTGTGATAGTCCAACCGCAGTTGTCTGTAGATGTGTTTACATCTGTATGGGAAACTGTTAAAGTACCGCCGCAGCCATCGCTGTAAAGTTCGGCAACGTCATCGTCGCTCAAAAGACTGCTGAGGTCAGCATCAGCAAAACAGTTGTTCTGACCCGTGATATTCGACGGCCATGTGCCAGAAAGTGCTGGAGCAGTATAGTCGCTACCGCTTACGCTCATGGTGTTGGTTGTGCTGTTTCCACAAGCATCGCTTATAGTATAGGTACGTGTGATTGTCCAACCGCAATTGTCACCGGTTGTTGCATCGCTTGCGGTAACGGTAATTTCGCTGTCATCTTCGTAGAGTGTCTTAACCTGTGTTGTCGAATATAGTCCGTTTAGGTTGGCATCTGCAAGACAATTGTCCTGACCCGAAATGTTCGCTGGCCAAGTGCCTGTAAGTTGCGGAGCTTCACTATCGCCATCGTTTACGGTGGTTGATGCTGTTGCAGTACAGCCGTTCATATCGGTTACTCTCAAAGAATAAGTTCCAGCGCCTACGCCTGTAAGGTTCTCTTCATCGCTCGATGGTGTCCATATATAATTATAAGGTTCTGTTCCGCCATTGACCGTGCTGTTGATGTTGGTAGTTCCGCCGCTGCAGGCTATTGTACCTGCCGAAAGCGAAACTGTAAGCTGTGTAGGCTCGGTTACTGTTATTGAAGCCGGTGCAATACAGCCGTTGCCATCGGTTACGGTAACGGTGTAGGTTCCTGCGCCAACGCCAGTAAGAGTTTGCGTAGTTCTCGAATCGCCTTCCCATGCGTAAGTGTGGCCGGTAGCCGAACCGCCACTTACATTGGCTGTGACTGTGGTCGTGCCACCATTGCAGAGGATTGTACCTGCCGAGAGCGATACATCAAGGTTTTCGGCACGGGTGATTGTTGTGCTTGCAACACTAGTACAGCCATTGTCACCAGTTACCGTTAATGTATATGAGCCAGGTTCTGTTACGGTAGTTGTTGCTGCATTTTCACCATTCGACCATGCGTAGGTCACGTCAGAGGCAATTGCCGTAAGAGTTATTGATGTGCGGTTGCAGGTGAGTTCTGTAGCATCATCAGTGCTTATTGAAATAGTCGGTGCAATCTTATCTTCATTTATATCCTGTGTTGACTGTGCCGTACAACCATTTGCGTCTGTAACATTCAAGGTGTATGACCCTGCGTTTGTAACCTCTATCGAATTGGTTGTTTCGTCACTGCTCCACTGGTAAGAATATCCTTCTGTTCCGCCTGTTGCGGTTGCAGTGATTGTTGCAGATGCGTTGCTACAAGTAAGAGTAGTATTTGTAGCCGAGATACTTACCGCAAGTGCTGCGTTCGGACTCGTAACCGTCGCGCTTGCTGTTGCCGTACAACCGTTTCCATCGGTTGCCACTACGCTGTAATCTCCTGCACCAACTCCTGTAAGGTGTTGACCATTAACGTTACCGGTCCATGTATAGGTGTAGCCCATTGCCATCGAACCACCACTTGCATTAGCCGAAAGGTCGGTTGTTCCGCCATAACATTGGATTGCCGTGCTGCCTGAAATTGAAACAGTTAACGGTTCCCCAACAACTATGTTCTTAGAGGCTGTTCCCGTACAACCGTTTCTGTCTGTTATGGTAACGCTGTATTCAGTGGTTGACAATGGAGAGTCGGTAATTGATACGGAATTTTCGTTGTTGCTCCAATTGTAGTTGTAGGGAGCACTACCACCCTCTGGAGTCGCTGTAAGCGTGACTTGGTCGCCATTGCAGTCAGGATTGTTGCCGCTGACCGTTGCCGTGAGTTGCTGATATACGATTATCGTACCTGTAATGGTTATGTTTGTACACGGCGATGTCACACCTGTTGTTGTTATCGTATAAGCGTATGTGCCTGCCGTTGTCGGCGTACCGGAAATCAAAATCTGATGTGCATTAGCGTCTGTATTCCATTCCATTCCAGCAGGAAGTCCAGAAACACTTGCACCGTTTGCACCTCCACCGTAAGTGAACACTATTGTTGTAAGGGTCTCACCATAGCAAAGATTCTGATCTTGCATGCCAGAAGTCAATTCCAAAGTTGCCGCAGGATTAACTGTAACAGCAATCATACCAGTTGCCGTACAACTTGCATCATCGGTTACGGTAACCATATATGTTCCTGTTTCCTGTACAGTTGTACTCGGGGTTGTTGCACCGTCTGTCCATCTGTATGCGTAGTCGGGAGTACCGCCTTCAACATTGGCTGTTAAGGGCGCGTTGTCTCCTTGGCACATCTGGTCGTCGCCAATGATCGATACCGAGAGTTGGCCTGGAGTGACAATTGTCTGCGAAACTGTAGCAGTACATCTTGCCGCATCGGTTACGGTTACGGTATATTCTCCATCGGTAAGGTTGCTCAGTCGGGCAGAAGTCTGCATTTCGGGGGTGCTCCAAGCGTAGGAGTAGCCGCCTGCGCCACCCGTTACACCTACTTCCACATAGCCGTTGTTTGCACCGAAACAGCCGTTGCTAAAGTCGCTGACGGTTGCCGTAAGCGTGGGGTACATAGTAAGGTTCAGATAAACAATACTATCATTGTCGTTTGCCAAATGGAATGTCTCTTCGTAGTCGCCACTTGCGGTTAAAGTCTGAGTGCCGAAGGTATATTGCTCGCCGCAGTATTTTAAAGTATCGTAGGCATAAATTGTTGACACCTTTACACAACGAACACTGAATCCATTGACCTTGTTGTTATAGTTTTTATCCATGTTAGTGGATTCGTAGTTGAAGCTGCGGTCGTATGCGTAGATACTGGTGTTCTCGGTAGCACTCCAGAAGCTGCTGCCAGTGCCGAAACTGCTGTAATTAGTGCCGGTATAGGAGCCAGCAGGCAAAGCATTGAAACCGCTTTTTCCAAAGTTTGTAGAATATGTCAGGGTACCACCTTGCCAGTATTGGTCTTCTGCAGCCTCCTGTCCTGCAAGCATAGCTCCTGCATTTTCTGTTCCACCTAAATAATTTGTCAACTGCGTCCATTCTGCATCACTTGGCAAATGCCAGCCTTCGGGACAAATGCCCTGTATGCCGCTTGGATTTGCATCACTGCTGCTTTCGCCATTCATTGCTGCTAGCCAGTTGTAGAGGTAACCATACTCTTCAACATATCCATCAAAATCATCTGGATTGTATCGGTACGCAACGGTAGAACTTGATTCTGAGCCTTCGGGAATATTTCCTACAAACTTCAAGTTCTGCGCCATCCAAGTCTGATTTCCAATCTGAATTGTGTAGTACTGGGTGTTGTCGCGGCTGTCGGTCATTGTGCCACAGGTAATGAACTCAAGGGTATCGCTACGACCAGTTCCGTAGTCGTTGGTAAGTTCGGCCACATAGTAGTACTTGGTGTCGGCGGCAAGGTCGTGAAGGTCAACAGAATAATTGTCATTATCCTCGTCGTAGTAGATATAACTGGAAAGGCTAAGGTTGTTGCGCTCGGTGCCGTAGTAAAATGCATTTTCCAACTCGTTGAAATCCTCTTCCTCGTTAAGTGTGATGTCAAATTCAATAGTGGCCTCTGAGTTGGTACGCCACATCGGGTACTTTGCAATTACCTCTGGTGCGGTTGATTTCTTGAAACTCTTAATTTCACCGAGCGTTGTGGCGTCGGCGGTAGTGGCGTATGCTGCATAATAGTATTTGCTATCGTCAAAATCATTGATTACGGCCGTGAAGCGTGTTGATTCGTGAAGGTTAACACCAAGGTTTGTACTTACAAGAGTTGTTGCATCAGAGAGATCGCTCTCTTTTCCATACTTAAAGCCGTATTCCTTGACGTACGTAATTCCGTCTGTATCAGAATCAAACTCTCCGCTTAAAGTTACACTTTGACCTACATATGCTTCATTAGTGACCACAGGTATTTGTTTTGGCCCTATTACTCTTACTATAAATGTCTTGGTGACTCCCTGACAAGTTGCAGTCAATGTTACATCTACATCTGCTTCGCCACTGGCTGGTCGGGTGACAGTTGCCGAGCCATCGCTTATTGCTATGACAGCTGAATTGCTTGATGACCATACTACCTCTTGGCCCGAAATGGTTGTAGGAACAGAGAAGTTGCTCATTACACCGAAAACAGTTTCGTTCTCGGCTAGATACATAGGTATTCGGGCTACGGTTGTCTTGGGTGATTCGAGAATGCCAGCAGGCATCGGGTAAAGACCGTTTGTGAAAATCCAGTTTTCAGTCGAAAGCGAACTGCTAAGTGCCGAACCTACCATATCGTTTGTCTGCATTGGCGTAGCATGAGAAACAAATCTCAGGCGAAGCGAATCGACCTTTATGTCACCTATCTGCTCGTCGAAGAAATCATCGTCCTCTTCGTTGGCTGTTTCGTAATTATCCACACCTACAGACATAGTCGCAAAAATATTGTACGACGAATTTCCTGCAATATTTTCGCTCAAATATACTGGTGCCGATACATTCTTGCTCAGTGATGTCATATTGTTTCCAGCAATGCCCCCTATATTAGATGACAACCTACCGAACGAACCATAGTTTGCATTGTTGGTGATTGTAGAACTCATCCTACTTCCTCCAACTATACCACCTGCATATTCTCCAGTACTCCAATCAGTGTAATTTGTAGTTATCTGGCCAATGTTCATACATTTACTGATGGTAGAATTGCTGCCATTAATACGTGCCACAATACCACCAGCTATACCTCCGCTAGTCAGAGCACCAGTGTTGAGACATTCGGTTATGGTTGACTGTACATTGCCTTCTATGGAGTAAACTATTCCGCCAACATAGTAGCCTTCGGTTTCCGATTTTATTGCCGCATTATTGGTACATTTGCTTATCGTTCCGCCTTTCATTAGGCCAGCAATACCTGCTACATAGTAGCCATCTACATCCAAATTGTTGGTACAATTGGTTATTGTAGCGTCGTTTACGCTTCCGACAAGTGCACCTGCTCCAAATCTTACATCATTGCAATTAAGCAATATGCCTTCTCCTCCGGAAATCGTACAGTCCGAAATGACGGACGAAGAATAAACTTCGCTGCACAATAGACCAAAACCATTGTTGTCGGATGTTTCTGGCGACGGTATTGTTATCGACTGTGCCAACGAAATATTAAGGCTGTCGATAGTAGCATTGTAAATTGAACTGAACAATCCCCTGAAATCGGCACCATAACCAGCGGCGTTATCGAGAGTGATTGTTTTTCCATCGCCAAGCAATATTCCCTTGAAACCATTGACTGTGATGTTGCTTGAAGTAAGAGTAATGTCGTTACCAATCTTGAAGTACATTCCAAATGCACCGTCAACTATTTCACTGCCCTTGTATTCGCCCATCGCATCAGCACCAAAGCCAGCGCCGTTTTGTATTGCAGTAACAAATTCGCCCCAGTCCGACTCACTTTCGATGATGAGCGGGCTCGATTCTGTTCCGTTATCGTTGTTTCTTGTCTTGAATTGTGCAATATCGGTATAAATCGGTTCATCATTATAGATTACAAAGCCTCTGTAATAATATGTTGTCTGAGCTTCAAGTCCAGTAAATTCGTGTGAGAATGTTCCATCGCTTGAAACAACAGGCACAGAATCGGCAAAGTGTGTATTATCAACACCAAACTCGAAACCTGCCGTAAGTGTCTGCACTTCACCTAGGAAATCAATATTGCCTTCGAGAGTTGCAGAAGTTGAACCCCATCCAGGCCGAACCTGTGCCGATAACTTGAACGGTACCAGTTTGGTTACCGAGATATTGTCGATTGCTGCGGGCGGAATTTCGCCGCCACCATCATCGTTTCTCCAGTAGAACACAAGATTGTATAAGCCTTGTTCGAGTACGACTTCTGTTGAGTTGGTCTGCCACAAATCCGAACCATTCATTCTGCCACCATTAGAATATAGTTCAATCCAGTTTGCTGGAGTTGTCGTGTCTGAGATTCCGTTTTGTACGCCTGACGACAAATCGGCATTGAGCGAAGCAGGAACCAAAAATGCGCGCAAGTAGTCGTAGGAGCTTTCACCATTTGCCATCCAGTCGAAACTTACAGAATAGTAGCATAGTTCCGGAATATTCAATGTGCGGTAAGCATATATGCTTGTTTCGGAGCCGGTATCGTATGAGTTGGTTTCGCCACTGTCATTGGAAACATAAAGGCCCTTGCTTCCTTCGTTGTAAGCAGCCTCGCCAACATACCACCCGTTGATTGCTCCTGCATTAAGTGTCCATATAGTATTTTCTGACTCGTCCTCGAAGCCATAGCTGTAAGGTATTTGTGCAGGTACCTGTGTTGTGCGGAATGTCAACGATTTCCAGCCGCTCTTTTCTTCTGCCGAACAAACCGAGCGTACATATATATAATATACTGTCGATGGAGTAAGGTTTGATGCTGAATATGTCGGGTTCGACAATGTCTGCACCGTTGCACCATCGAGTTCCGGACCGGAGAGATTCTGGTCGGAAAAAATAATTTCCCAAGTTTCAGCAGAATTCCTGTCTTCCCAGCTTATTGTTGCCGATTGGGCAGCAATTTCCGTTATTGTCAGGTTCGCTACTGATAAGCAAGAAGAACAAGACATCCTATACGATACTGGCGATGTCAATGCACCGCTGCCTTCAAATATCAACTCGTCGTTAACATCATATACCCTGTATGAAGTTTCATCTGGATAATCAGCCACAACATATTCGAACTTGATGTCCCTGCCGTTGCAAACGGCAAGAGTTCCCTCCATCGACGACCCATCCTCTATTGTCCATGATGCCAATACCTCGTCGGTTGAAGCATCAACTACATTGAGAGTGTTGCCGTTCCATCCGTCGCCGTAACTATCTTCCAATTCGTAACGTATTGAGCACATATCTACGGCAGTACAAAAAGCAGAAGAGAATACTCCTGATGCCCATTCGCTCTTCTCGTCGGACGAACAAGCAGCGCGTACATATACATAATATGTGTGCGCCTGTTCCAATCCTGTTGCGGAATATGACGGAGACGATACTGTTGTAAAGTTATTGTATGTTTCGAGATCGGTATCGGAGAGCTCTGTTTCAGAAACAATAATATCCCAGCTTTCTGCCGAACCAATTTCTGTCCAGGTCAATGTTGCCGATTCAGTTGTAACATTCGATGTTGCTATGTTTATTACCGAAGGACAAGAAATCTTTCGTATTCTGATGTTATCGACTGCAGCTGGTGGAAGCGAACCTCCAGAATAGTCGTTTCGCCAATAGAAAACGATTTCGTATGTATCCGCATCAAGTAATATTAACTTGTTGTTGTTTTGCCACCAACTTATTCCGCTCATTTGTCCACCTGCATTGTATATATCAATCCAGCCTTCGGGTGAGGAAGTTGTATTAATGCTATTGTCGCTGCCACCTACCAACTCGATATGATACGAACTTGGAACGAGGAAAGCACGAAGGTAGTCGTAGTTTGATTCTCCATTTGCAATCCAGTCGAAACTTATTTCGTACAAATCGGTTTCTGCTATCTCGATGGTGCTATATGCATACACACTTGATGTTGCAGAGAGGTCGTAGAGATTGGTTGTGCCCGAATCATTGGAGATATACAATCCATTGCTACCACCATTGTTGGCTGCCGTACCTATGTACCATTGGTTGGTCTGGTCGCTGTTGGCAAGTGTCCAGTTTGTGTTTTCTGCTGCATCCTCGAAGCCGCACTGATAGATAACGTCAGCGTCATTTGAGGCGGTGTTGTTGGACGGTGCATAAACCGGACGTATTGGGTAACCATAATAACGTCTAGCGGAGTGCGCAGTGAAAGCAAAAGTAGTATTGTCTTCGAAGTGGAAACCCTGTGCGTCTATCGGACTGCTCGTGGAGAGCGAATTTGCCCAGTATGAGCCTTCCCCCTCATCCGTGGAAGATTCCCAAACGCGACCTCCTGCTGCGGGTATAAAAATAGACCTGTCGTTTGGACCTGTAACAAGAGTGCCAGGGACTCCGTTCTGCGTAGTAAACTCATGCCTGCAATAGTCCCTCAATTCTACTACCTCGTCGTAGGTCGGCATTCTCCAGTTGCTGCCCCAGTTGGCTGTAGCGGCATCGTCGCGAGCCTCCAATGTGGTAAGTTCGTCGGTAAAGTCATTGTAACCTAATGAGGCATTATTGCAGTATTTTGTAAGTTGTGGGTCGTCCTCGCTGTAGCCGTTGGCGTAAGTATAACTTTCCAAATTATATGTACTCTTAGGCGAGGTTTCGCCCCAAGCGAAGTAAGAACCGAAATCTTCTGGTTCTTCTGCACCGATATTCATAGTTGCCCACAATATACCGCTTGGCAAGCCAAGGTCAACATAGTCGTGGTCGGTGGGATTGGAATTGTTATTCTGAACTGGCGGTGCAAACGAATAATACCTGCCAATTCCTGGATGAACGTCATACGTCGTTTCTGTACTTTCAGTAGCATACGCGGCGGTATGGCTGTTCGGGTCAACATACCAGAACTTGTTTGCATCGGCATTTCCTATGCCTATCTGGTAGCCGCTCGGAGCATTATCGTAATCGCTATATACAATCCTTACCTCGCCCGTTGCCTCAAACAATTGAACCTGGAACTTTATATAAGTGCTGCTTGTAGCGTCAGAAGACGTAGCCAGCATAAATTCGACAACCCTGATGTACGAGCCTGAAGAACCGTACAAGCCTGTGCTTACATAGCCATCCGCACCTGTTGACAAATCGGCGCCCACACCAACTATGGCAGGTGTATTCTGGGTGTAATTATCTGAAGTGAAAGGATTATTATAAGCAGCATCAATCGCCTCATCGCCCAGCCTCAATCTTCCGTTTGAGTTTACCGAGAATTGTGTGTATTCGACCTCGTCGTATGTAAAAGTGAAGCCGATGTTTGTCAACTCGGATGCCTGGTCGTCCTGACCCGACTGTATGAGCTGTGTGAATGTCGGCGAGTAGGTGGTTCCGTCGGTGCCTGTAGTAAATTCATAGTCTTCAAGGCCTGCTGGTGTAGAATTTCCTGCGGTATTTGTATTTGACGACGGTCCATAAACCGGACGGATGGCATTAGGATAATCTCGCTGATCGCCACCTGACGAGACGATTTGATTTGATGCGTTCAGGTATAATGTCTTTCCCATAGTAGGGTCATCATCATCAGTTCCAAAAGAACTTGACCAGTAATGCGTTCCATAATTTTCTTCCGGGTCGATAGGTATGAAAATGCTGTTGCCATTGATTCTGCTTGTAAGTGTCACTCCAACTACCCCGTTTTGAGTATCCCAGCTCGCGGAGCAATTGTTATACAGTTCCTGACATTCTTCATCCGTCGGCATACGCCAGCCTTCGCCCCAGTTTACGGTGGCGGCATCGTCGTCGGCTTCAAGGATGGTAAGTTCGTCGGTAAAGCCGTTGTGTCCCCATATTGAACTGAAGCAGTATTTGGTGAGGTCGTTGTTGGTACCGGCACAATGAATGTAATTCTCCCAACTATAACTATTCACGTCCTTAGGCGAGGTTTCGCCCCAGGCATAACGGTTTCCGAAGTCCGACGGTTGTGTTGCGCCAATATTCATAGTCGCCCATTTCGTACCGCTCGGCAAGCCGAGGTCAACATATTCGTGACCAGACGAAAAGTTGCCGGAACCACCAAATCCAATCTTAATCTGGTTCTTGACAACAGCAACATTGCTGGCGGTGGTGGCGCTTAGATCGGTCGGGTCGAAGTCGGTGCCATCGCTGTAGGCATTGATAGCCTGGCTTGCAGCATCGAACACAAGGAAGTCCATACCAGGTGCGTAAGTTCCGGTATTGTCATCAAACACAACGATAAGGTTGCTTTGGCCATCGTATTCAAAAGGCGCAGTGAGATCTATTTCGGTCCAGTCGCCAGCCAAAAAAGTAACGCTTCCAGAAAATGCAATGGTGCTTGAATTGACATATTCCCAGTCGTTTGTGCTGGAAAAAACTTGTTTGTCGGTACTAAGCAAGTACAGGTCGAATGTACGGGTTTGCTCCGCGCCGTTATTGAAGAAGGCGAGTTTCTGTATGGTTCCCGACTGTCCGATCTCCGATGCAGTATAAATTTGCTGAGTGATGGAGTAGTTGTACGCAGCGTATGTCGGCAGACTCTGGTCTGTAAGGGTGCCACTGCCTATGGTTACCCAATCGGCGGTGCCGCCAGTGCTAGTGCTGCCTTCGGTGCGTAAAGATTCGTATGAGTTAGCAACAATCCAATGTTCTCCGTTTTCCTGAGAGCGTACGCAAGCCTGGTAGTAGTAGTCGGCGTCGGACATCAGGTTGTCAAGTTGAGCCTTGAACTCTCCGTCATATTCATTGTACACATAGCCCTCAATAAAATTGCCAGGCATTGTGTTTTCAATGGTAATTTGCTGTACCATCATTTCCAGCATAGAAGGATCTGTGGCGTAGATGAAACCGACCTTGTCGATAGTTCCGCTGCTGTAGGGCGTAACCGTACCGAACAAGGTTACAATCTCGAATGATACGTTGTGTGAACCAGTAGTGACGGTGTAAGTTGTGCTGCCAGTACCAGTGGTTTGGAACTCGTATATATTGCTTCTTGCACCCGAAGCGTCGTCGCGCACCTGAAAGTAGTAGTTGGTGCCAGGTTGCAGAGCTGTAACATTGATTTGGAAAACACCACCGTTTGTTTCTGCCGCATTACCCATCGAAAATGAATACTCGTCGTTTGTAGTACCGTAATACGAGTACAACAATGTACCATCGGCAATATCGGTGGTAGTTCCTCCAATTAAAACCTCATTATCGTTAACCGCGGATACGTCATTGATGGTAATCGTCTGACCGAAAGCACCTAACGACACAATAAGCAAAAATGCAGCGCAGAAGGCTGTAGCAAAGAAATTTGAGTGGATTTTGTCCATATTTCTGTTGTTTTTTGTAGAAAACGCCATATATAAATTCTTCATTATGTTAGTGTTACAATTTTACATATAATAAAAGCGACAAAGGTAAGAAAAAAAACTGAAAGAAGTTTCTAATTTCTAAGTTTATTAATTTCTGGAGGTATGACAGGGTGCAAAGGTCCCCGCCAAGCTCGGGATGGGGTTTACCACGAATAGACACGAATAGAGGTTTTCGCTGCGCTCAAACGGAATGTATGACACGAAAGGGGACGGGATTATGGGACGATTTTACAACAAGATGCAAGGAGGCCTCGCAAAGCTCGGGGTGGGGTTTTACCACGAATGACACGAATGGACACGAATTGAAGGTTTCGCTACGCTCAAATAAATTGAGTTTTCGCTGCGCTCAAAATTTTGAATGTCACGAGTTTACGCAAATAGGTCAAAAAGGAAGTAGAAGATTATTGAGAATATAAATATTGATCCTCGCAAATTCCAATACTTTTGATAATTGGCAAAGGTTTTAATGTCCATATCTTCACTTCTTTTGTTCCAAGAAAGCCTGTTTCCTTCGCATAATATGTACAGACGAATTAGTATGCCAAACAATGTTGAAAAAAATACGATTAATAATCTCAAAGTATCATCAGCAATAAAAATGCATATAAAAATTACTAAATATAATGCTGCATTAACATAGGTTATCCATGGCAAATTATTATTAACTCCCCAAAAGATTGGCATGGAAAATGCGCCCCAGTTCCAATCGTTCAAAACAGCATTAATCTCTTCTTCGCTTTCTTTTTCAACAATTGTTTCCTGCAAATCTTCTGAAATATTGTTAGTCTGTTCTAACTTAACAAGTTCGCGACCGAATGCCGAATTTTTACTAGTCATTTCCGAACTATTGGCAAAACCCAAATCATCAACTGATTTTTTCTCATTATCCAGTTCCATAATCATTGTATTTAATTTTTGTTACTGCTATCTGTACATCACTTATTTATCTTTAAAAGTATGAATGAGTAAAAGATTGGTTATGGAGAAACACATAACTACTTTACAAATAAGAAAGTATGCAAACATCTAATACTACACAAACAATCGAGCACATTGCCCATAATATTCTGGCTATTGCCTCTGTTTCGTTATTGCGTGCTTTTTCTACGCCTATATAAAAGAAGCAATTCACTCCCAATAACAAAAAGTATTTTAGAACAAAATTATTCATGACAAACTTATTTAGTGTTATTTCGTTTTCTTCATTGCCGTTTCGATTTCATCTACCTCTACAGGCAAGTTTTCGAATAGGTTGACGGGCTTTCCGTTGGTTATCAGCAGGTCGGTTTCGATGCGGATTCCAATGCCTTCTTCGCGGATGTATATGCCAGGTTCTAGAGTTATGATCATGCCAGGTTCGAAAGGTTTGAACTTGTCTAGATTGTCGTGAGTGTCAAGACCAATATGATGTGCCACTCCATGAGGCAAATATTTACGTACAAGAGGCTTGTCTGGATCCTGATTTTTTACATCTTCGGCAGTGAAAAGCCCGAGTTTTATCATTTCCTGCTCCATCAGGCGATATGTTTCCTTGTTAATTGCATCGATAGTGGCTCCAGGTCTGTACAAGTCTGTCACTTTTTTCATGACTCTTAGAACAGCCTCATAGCAGTCGCGCTGACGAGGAGTGAACTTGCCGTTTATGGGAATTGTACGGCTAAGATCGGACGAGTAGTTCCCGTATTCGCAACCGATGTCGAAGAGAAGCAGGTCGCCGTTTTTCAGCTGATCCTGATTTTTGAAGTAGTGAAGGTAACATCCGTTTTTGCCACCAGCAATGATGGGCGAAAATGCATGTCCGTTGGCATTGTTGTATCTGAACACATATTCGATTTCGGCCTGCATCTGGTATTCGTACATGCCCGGCTTTACGGTTTCGAGACAACGCATGAAAGCTTCAGAAGTTATGCTGCAAGCCTTGCGCGTTATTTCAATTTCCTCTTCCGACTTCTTTGCGCGCATATCGGTTAGTATCGGTGCTACGCGAGCGTAGTTGTGCATCGGATACAAATCCTTGATTCTCCGATTGAAACGCTGCTGGATGGTCTCCACGTTACATTCATACTTAGGATATTCGTACGTGTTGAGAAAAATGGTTTCGCAGTAGCCCGAAAACGCAAGGTCGTTAAGTATGCTGTAGAAGTCGGTGCTGCTGCATATAGTTTTGATGCCGGAAATCTCGGAAGCCTTTGTAGCATCAAGCATTTCGCCCTGATAGGTGACTTTTGCCTCGTTGTATGGCTCGATGAATAGAATTTCCTTGTAGCTCCCGTTGGGATAGTCGGGAGCTATTACAAGGAAAGCGTTCTCCTCGTTTATGCCGGTAAGATAAAAGAAATCGGACTGCTGGCGGAACGGATAGAACTCATCTCCATTGCGAGGCATTGATTCGTTTGCCGTAAACAGGGCTATTGATTTTGGAGGAAGCTGCGATGCGAGCTTTGCCCTGTTATTGATAAAAAGGCTGTTGGAAATCTGGGCAGAAGCCATCATTCCGAGGCATAATGCTGTAATTGTAAGAACTATAGTTTTCATTTTCTAATAATTTAAAGTTTGTTCAATAAAATTGTTGATTATTCCACTTCGTATTCAATCAATTCGTAGTACTTATTAAACTTTACTTGCAAAAACCCCTTTTCTGGCTGAATTTCAATTGTTTTATATTCGCCATCCTCATTAAATTCGATAGTTTGGTTTTCTTGTACTATTTCAAATTTATAATCTTTTGGAGCCTTAATAGAAAATTTATAAGTACGTCCCTGAGAAAGTTTTGCATCCAGTGGCATTTGATTTATTTTAATATTGCTACGTATTATTATAGAAGGGAAACTACAATGTTCTTTTGATCTAAAATGTTTTAACAGGCTATTACCATTTATTCCCATTAAAGCCACATCGGGGTACATGGAAGGGAAATTCTCAAATTCTTCCCTAGTTATAGGGTTATCTATCAGCTGCCATTTGCTATTGTCTGGCAAATGAGTCAATGCAAATACCGCAGGATCTGGATCAAACCACATTGGTTCAAGACATTTAACATACTCACCTTGGGGATTTACTCCACCAGCGCTCCATGTAACATCAACAAGAAAGGTTCTGCCATCGTCTCCTTTTACAGCATTCCAAGCATGTCTTTTGTTATCAATATTATCTCCCTTTTTATATGTGTCATATCTAATTACACCGACAACCCTTTCAACTTCAAGACCTGCTAATTCGCATAACCGTTTATATAGTTTGGAGTAACCGTCACAAACACCTTTCCGCTGACGAAAAGTATTGTCCGCATCGTATATTTTAAGATCCAAATCATAAGAAATATTATTGGCAAGCCAGATATAAATGGCTCTTGCCTTTTCGTACTTAGTGTTGGCGTTACGTGTAATCAAATCTACCAAATATTTGTAATTGTCTGGATTGGTGTCATCATAACTTATATTGAATACATAGTTGTCCACCAAAGAGAAATCTGGTTCCGTTTCTGCTTGATTGCTATCATTGAACTGCTCGGAAATTTTACATCCATCAGAGCAACATGTTCCTGTACAATCAGATTCAGTGAAAACACATTGATTTTGCCTGTACTCCTCTAACGATTTTATTCTAGGCTCCATGCCACTTATCTCTTTCTGGCATTTTGATATGTTATCTGCCTGATTATTCATTATAGTTTGAACGTTTTGCAACTTATTTTCAGTATTCGACAACTCTGTAGCCAGACTAGTCACCGAATTCTGTAAACTTGCAATCGTTACAGCCTGATTGGAATTGGTTGCCGTTAATGTTGAAATTTCTTGCTCTAATTCAACATTTCTTGCCTGGAGATTTGCTGTAATTTCTTTTTGTTCTTTTTGGTATGCCTTGAACTTCTTTGGCGTTACGCACGAACAGGCCATTACACATAGGAAGAACAATGCACACTTGCTAAAATTTGCCAAAAAAGCACGCCCAACCGATCTGCCTTGACGATTTGCATTTGCGTAAAAAGTTACTCTTTTGTTGTCAGAAATTGATGAATTCTGCATGCAAATTCCCTTTTTCTCAATAAAATTCAATGTTTCCATTTGCCTAATAATTTGTTGTTACACTTATATAGAGGAAACAGAAATGAAATTCTATTGCATCAAGGCCTTTTTTTTCATAACTTTTTTAGGAACGTGTCTTTTATGCTCTGAAAAACAAGCAAATGCATCTATAATTTTTACTAGAAAATTATTGGTGTCCGATAAAAATTAATAGGTCATTCCACAACCTTTAGCTCACGCAGCGAAGCAAGTAAAGCTGAGTGAACCGAATAAGGAACGTGTCGTGTGAACTCGCTTATGCGGAACTATATTCATGAGCCAAAGGCGAATAATCTCCTTGATTAGTAATATTATGGGAGATTTCGGACAGACAGGCTCACAAGGCTCGTTCCTGCGCCTGTTCGCTTTGTCTTCCGAAATGACTGGTTGGTGATTTATCGGACACTAATGAAAAATATTCTGATTATACCTACACCAGTAGCTATTAGAGGTTACATACATGCAGAAACAACATTTTTATTATGAATATGTTTAGCCCCCTTGGGACATTCTATTTCCGCTTGCCAGCAAAAAAATCCTTCACGATCTTTTCGCACTCGTCGGCTAAGATACCTTTGACAATCTTTGTCTTAGGATGCAAAATGTCGGTAGAATACCTCGAAAATCCTTTTTTCATATCGTTGGCACCATACACGATTTCGGCGACCTGTGCCCACGACAAGGCTCCGGCACACATAACACAAGGCTCAACCGTAACGAACAGAGTACATTCGCTAAGATATTTTGCATTCAGGTACTCTTCGGCAGCAGTTATAGCCATTATTTCGGCATGAGCTGTCACATCGTGCAGACGTTCTGTCATATTGTGCGCCTTGGCAATAACCTTGTCGCCACAGACAACCACTGCTCCTATCGGCACTTCACCTTCGTACTCGGCCTCTTTGGCCTCGGCGAGCGCAATACGCATATATTTTTCGTAATCCATAGTCGGCAAAGATAATCATTGTCGGCATCATTGACAAACTAAACTTACACTTCTAAGTTGAACTTATGCAATGTACTGCCAGCCAATCATTTCACAATGATACTCTTGTCAAAAATAAACACTAAATTTGCAGCGTAAAATATAATAGCGAAATGATTTCTTTTGAAAGCGACTATATTGCAGGTGCCCATCCGAAAGTGCTTGAACGATTGGCAGAAACCAACATGGAAGCTCTTGCGGGCTATGGAGAAGACAAGTACTGCCAACTTGCCAAAAATAAAATTAGGGAAGCGTGCAAATGCCCCGATGCAGACATATATTTCCTTGTAGGAGGAACGCAGACAAATCAGGTTGTGATAAGCAGCATGATTGAAGATTACGAAGGAGTTGTAGCTGCAAATACAGGACACATTAGCGTTCACGAGGGTGGCGCTATAGAATTTACAGGACATAAGGTGCTTGCACTTAACGAAACTGACGGCAAATTAAATGCTAAAGATATAGACGAGTACATAAACACCTTTTTCAACGACGGCAATCACGACCACATGGTATTCCCCGGCATGGTTTATATTTCTCACCCTACGGAATACGGTACTTTATACAGCAAAAAAGAGCTGGAGGATATTTCAAAAGTATGCAGGAAAAACAACATTCCGCTATACATGGATGGTGCACGGCTCGGATATGCCCTTGCAAGCCACGACACCGATGTTACATTGCCCGACATAGCTAGATTGTGCGATGCTTTCTATATCGGAGGGACAAAGGTTGGCGCATTATGCGGCGAAGCCGTTGTCTTTACCCAAAAAGTCCCCAAGCATTTTATTACAAAAATGAAACAAAGAGGTGCCCTTCTGGCAAAGGGAAGGCTGCTTGGCATACAGTTTGACACTCTTTTTTCCGACAACCTATATATGGAAATTAGCAGTCATGCAATCAGAATGTCGGATCGCTTAAAACAAATCCTAAGGGACAAAAAATGCAAGTTTTATTTGGAGTCGCCAACCAACCAACAATTTATTGTCCTTGACAACAAAAAAATGGCAGAGCTGGAGAAACATGTCTGCTTTAGTTTCTGGGAAAAATTTGATGACAACCATACCGTAGTACGGCTAGCCACAAGCTGGTCGACAACGGAGGCAGACTTGATTGAAATAGAGAAATGGCTATAGATGAATATCTTCTGCCAAACTTACATTCTTCAATCCTGTTTTAACAAACAGCGTCCAATCTGAAATTTTATGTTAACTTTGCAACCTCTAAATATTTATACATGCGAAAGATATATTGTATTGGCGAAACCGTTTACGACATCATTTTCCGTAACGGTAAGGCTGTGGAATCTTGTCCGGGCGGACCAATCCTCAACACTTCGGTGTCGCTTGGACGTATGGGCGAAAAGGTGTATGTCGTAGGCGACCAGGCCAACGATGCCATAGGTAACATTATTGCCGACTTCTTGTCGGACAACAACGTGTCTACCAAGTACTTGACCTTGTACAACGATGCAAAGTCACGAGTGGCGCTTGCCTTCCTCTACGATACTCGCGAGCCTGCATACAGTTTCTACAAGATTCGCGTGAACGGTGAAATAAAGATAACTTTCCCCGAAGTGAAGCACGACGACATAATACTTTTCGGTTCGTTCACCTCCATTAAGGCCGAAGTCCGCGACGACCTTATGGCTTGTCTGCGTCAGGCAAAGGAAGCGGGTGCAATTATAATCTACGACCCGAATTTCCGTCCTTCGCATCTCAAAGACCGCGAACGTGCCTTGCCGCTGATAAAGGAAAACCTTGAAATTGCCGACATCGTGAAAGGCTCCAACGAGGATTTCCAGCTTATCTTCGATTCGAATTCGGCGCTCGACACCAACGATATTGTAAAGCAATACGGCTGCCGCAATTTCATCTACACCGCCAACAAGTACGGCGTGAACCTGTTCACCCCCGACTTCCACAAGGTGTTCGACGTGCCGCGCATAACTCCGGTTTCTACCGTTGGCGCAGGCGACAGCTTTAATGCGGGACTTATCTACGGTCTTATCAAGCAGAACGTTTACGCTTCCGACCTCGAAAATATGTCGCTCGAAGTATGGCGTAAGGTCATCTACTGCGCAATCAGCTTTGCAACTCACGTCTGCTGCAGCTACGACAATTTCATCAACGACGAGTTCATCTCAAGTTTCGACATGTAATATGCAAATCGAAGGAGCATACGATATTGATTACTACCGCAATCTGGTTGCCGACAAGGTTCATTGCCACGATTCGTTGTGGCTTGTTGGAGGTGCACAATGGAATGCCGTACAGGCATCGTCGGCAAAGTTGGCTAAAATGGTTTCGGCGATTGCCAACAGCGATGGCGGCGAACTAATATTCGGCATTGCGCAGAAGCGTTCTCGTGCCGATGCTTTCGAGCCAGTGAAAGGTTTCGACAAGGGCGAAGAGTGGATTTTTCACGAGATCCAGTCGCAAATAGATAAACCTGTTGACGATCTTTCGGTAAAAATTTGCCCGATTCCCGATTCCGACGGGAAGATAATCCACATCCACATTCCTGCAAATAACAATGCTCCACACCAGTTTTCCGACAGCAAGTTCTACCGTTGGAGCAAAGGCAAATGCTTGATTATGAACGAGTCGGAAATCCGTACGGCATACATGAAGATTAGCACCTGCAATCTGGAGTTCCTTGGCGTGACAAACATAAACGGCATTCCTACCTTGTCGGGCGGAAAGTTCTCATCGATGAACTTCTACCCCAAGTTTATGATTCGCAACGCGGGCAACATAGTGGAGAAGGACTACAAGGTCGAGATTGCATTCCCGTCGGCTTTGTTCGAAGAGACCAACCAGCCGCTTAAGGCTGCATTCATCCGTCACGAAGGCATCTACAGTGTTTTCGGTCAGCGTGGCAACTATCCGATTTTCCAGCAGGAAATTTCCACCATCATCGAGGCAAAAATCACCGTAACTGCCGAAAACATCAGCACATTCCTCAACGAGTACCTCAACATCTACCTGTATTTCAGCAACGGCCTGAAAAAACATTCCATCCGTCTTGCCGATACACTTACATACAATGGAAAACGGCTTACGAAGGATGATTTTGGAAAGGGAATAGGAATTCTGAGTATATAAAGGTAAATGGTTTTATGGTAACATCCTCCCTTTATGGATTTTTGGGTTGATGTATTGAGAATATTGCAACAAGCCGATGCAGTTATGCCTTGTAAACAATGGACTTATCTATTATGACTTTTTTCGTTACGAAAATTTTCGTAATATATTATGATGCAAAGTCCAAAATCCATTTTCTAAAGAAAGGATCCTCTATTTCATAACGATTTGAATAAATCACCATGCCCTGCTTTTGCATTTTTTTGAGGGCACTATAAATGGTACTTGTGCGCAACTCGCTCATTGACAATGGAGAATCAATGGCAAGACGTTGCAAGATATTCTTGTCGGTACGGTTTAGGCGTATCCACATACGCTCAAAGTCTAAACCATGTGTTTCGACTATCTGGTCGATTGCTTTCGCAAATATGTCGGGACATTGGGGATTCATCACGGCAATTTGCCATACCTGCGATGCAAACTGCTGTGAATAGTAAGGATGACAATCGGTATAGTCAAGTATCTTGTTTGTGGTTTCGCTGTAACAGTCTGGCAAAACCGGTTTCAACCGCACCGAGATATATTGTTCAAATTCGTTTCGTGGCAATTTTTTCAGGCGCATAAGTTGTCCAAAATGGTAGAACGGTGATTTCTTCTTTTCAAAAATGTCTTCCATCATCGACTCCTGACTGCCCAGTAAAATGTAATTTATGTTTTTCTGTTCCTGCATTATCGCCCTCAACTGTTTGTCCAGATTCGGCTCAATGTCAAGAATCTCCTGAAACTCATCAAGAACAACCACCAACCTGTCTGTCGGGCTTCCAATATTTTCAAGTGCGCCAAACACATCCTCCAACAACACATTTGCATTTAGCGTATGCTGGAACGAAACCTCAACAGCACCCGTTAGCGCATTGGTAGTCAGGGTTGGAATTATACGGAAACGGGAAATCAAGCCACGAAGCTTTTCCACAGGATTACGCTTGCAAACTTCGGACAAAAGTTTCGCTGCCAAATCCTGAACCGACATAACCTTTTGCAAATTAAGGAAAATGTACTTCCGTCCCGACAATTTCATGGCACGCATAATCACACTGCTTTTACCAAATCGGCGAGGACTAATAATTATCAGATGGTTTTGATTTTCAATGAATTGACGGATGTATGCCACTTCCTCTACTCTGTCGGTAAAGAACTCGCCATCCACTATTGTTCCGAATTTAAACGGGTTTTCCATATTACGACTTTTTTCGTTACGAAAATTTTCGTAAAGGTAAGTGTGTTTTTTTAGACGGCAAAATTTATTTTGCTGTTTTCATACAAAATTGTACAAAACAGCAAAGCCTCTTCTGTTTAGTTCGGCTCCGTCAATATCATCCCGATATGGAATTTTTGGTTGATGGATTGAGAAGATTTCCATGGAAATTTACTGTGGCAACTGGATGCCGAACTTATTTCGGTGTATGTTCATTAATGTAATCGCTGCTGAGTTGAATCACCTTTTTGCACAAATCGACATCGAACATTCCGATGTGGGTAAGGTGGCGTTTTGTTCCCAGTTGCTGCGAGAGCCATGTGTAAGCTTGGTGACGGCCCATCAGGTTTTTTTCCCATATCTGGTCAAAGGCGTTGTGAGCCTCGTGCTTGTACTTGCGCAGTTCTGCATTTGCAAGGCGGCCTAGAGCCTTGTTTGACGACCAATGACATCCAACATAAGCATCGCAAGGGCGGCAAATGTACATCTTTCCGTACGACTTGCCGTTGTAGATTTCGGCACTGTCAATAAGTTCCGATTCCTTACCGCAGTAAGGGCATATTTTTCCAGATAGGATGAGAGGTGATTCGTCCATAGAAAGTAAAAATTTACACAGTCAAAAATATATCTTACAAAGACTACTTTAAAAGCAATAACCGTTTAAATCGTTTAATATTTGTAGAATTCACCAAAACAGTCTCACAATTCAGTTTCCTTATCGCAGCAATAGCAGATTTTCCAGAAAGTATGAGTGGGGATTATTATTCTCGTTTTATTAAAAATGTGGCTCATCATATCGCAGACGAATCTCGGGTATAAACTCTATTACTTTATTGCAATGTGGGCAAATAGATATGTCACCTATATAACCATGAATCCCCATTGGCAATTCTACGCGATACCACTTTAAAGCATCCGAAGGCGAACCACAATCTAAAC
>Ga0310786_10000569_pt1 | contig 59895 bp, 60 predicted proteins | sample AusTroGonzalo_MG_FD_203881 | JGI IMG/M metagenome (GOLD analysis project Ga0310786, IMG submission 203881) | Bovine rumen microbial communities from tropical cattle in Woodstock, Queensland, Australia - Gonzalo_03 (v2) (version 2) | ecosystem: Host-associated > Mammals > Digestive system >...
TGTGATGAATTATATTCCGGCGATTTATAATAATACAGCGGGATTTTATGATACGGTGTCCAAAACATTCAAAGGAAAAACCAGTGGTTCATTGACCGCTGGACCGACACAGAACAACAACCTGTACCTGCCACAAGCGCAATAATAGTGTATTTGTCGAAATCAGATGCAAAACATTAAAATTATGCCAAAGCCCGCGATTAAAATTGCCGCCGCAGTCAATGGCCAGAAAAATTTTTTTACTATCGCATTTGCGCGTTCCTGGAACCGCCACAACAGATAGCCAACAATCGCAAATCGTCCAGTGCGAAAGATTGCCGATAATCCCAAAAACAGTACAGGTGGAAAGCCCATAAAGCCCGCAGTTATCGCCATCAATTTATACGGCACAGGTGTCACCGCCGTCAAAAAGATTATAAATACGCCGTGCTTTATGAATAAACTTTGCGCCAATTCAAACTTTTCCATCGATGCAAAGTTTTCAATTATCCATACGCCAACCGAATCGAAAAGCCACAATCCAATGCAATATGCAATAATGCCCCCAACAATGGATCCCAGTGACGCCGCGGTCACAACTGGGACTGCGCGACGCCGATTCGCAATTATTGGTGGGGTCATAAAGACTTCCGGTGGAATAAATAAAAATACCGATTCGCACACAGTCATTAAAAAGACCAGCCACGTATAACCACGTGTCTCGGCGCGGGATAATAAATATTCAGACAGTTTCATAAAATTTCCCTTGACGATTTTTTTATATATTATACATTGACATCATAGATAAAACAAATGGAATAATAAATGCCAAAGAAAATATCTGATTCAAATCGAAACGATAAAGTCGCGTCCAAAGTCCAGACGATTGTCGCAAATATACTGCGCGAAAAATATGCCGATGATCCGATTCTGTCGGGCGTGTCGCTGGTTGGGGCGGTTGCACGTGGGGGATTGCAGTTTGTGCGGTTGTTCTTTTATTGCCGAACCGAAGATATTGATGCGGCACAACGCAGGTTAGACATTGAAACAAAAACGATTCGGTTTTTGATGGGACAAAAAATTGACCAGAAATATGTCCCCCAGATTCGATTCACATATGACGATACGCTGGAACGCGCCGCAAAAATTGAAAAATTATTGGAAAATATGAAATAATTTTTCACTTGCGATGGGTGATATACGAGTGTATCATTGCCGCAGATAGTTGTTAGTGGGTAGTGGTTAGTGTTAGTGGGTAGTCATCGTCATCCCGCGGCAGCGCGGGATCCAGTGTGAACGACTGTGAACATTTGCCCCGTGGGTATGTTGTCTGCGACGCAAGTTCTCGCTGGGTTCGGACTGGATACCGCCCTTCGGCGGTATGACGGTGCCACGGCGACGCCAAGAACTAACCACTAACACTAACCACTAACCACTGGGACAAGATGAAACAGGAAAATATCAGAAACTTTTCAATTGTTGCGCATATCGATCATGGTAAATCGACGCTGTCGGATCGGTTGATTGAATATACCGGTGGCCTTGAATCGCGCGAAATGAAGGCACAAGTTCTGGATTCGATGGATATTGAACGCGAACGCGGAATTACGATAAAGGCCCAGACTGTGCGGTTGAACTATCGTGCAAAAAATGGCGAAGTTTATCAGCTGAATTTAATGGATACCCCGGGCCATGTGGATTTTTCATACGAAGTATCGCGGTCGTTGGCGGCATGCGAGGGTGCGTTGGTCTTGGTCGATGCAACCCAGGGGGTCCAGGCCCAGACATTGGCAAATGCGTATTTGGCACTGGACAATGATTTGGAAATGTTGCCTGTGTTGAATAAAATCGATTTGCCGTCCAGTGATGTTGATGCGGTGCGTGCGCAAATTTCAGATGTGATTGGGCTGGATGCGAATGATGCACTGGCGGTGTCGGGCAAAACTGGCGCAGGTGTGCCAGAGTTGCTGGAAGAAATTGTGCACAAATTACCTGCACCATCGGGCGATGAAAATGCGCCGTCGCGCGCGCTGTTGGTGGATTCGTGGTATGATTCGTACCTTGGGGTTGTTGTTTTGGTGCGCGTGGTTGATGGTGCGCTGCGTCGTGGTCAGAAAATTCGTTTTGTTGCAACGGGCGCAGAGTATACGATTGAAAAAATCGGGTACTTTACGCCAAAGATGGTCAATGTAGATTCATTGGGTACGGGTGAAATCGGTTTTATCATCACAGGTATGAAGACGATTCATGACTGTAAGGTTGGGGATACTATCGCCGATGCGCGCGCAGAAAATATTTCAGCGTTGCCCGGTTTTAAACCATCGGTGCCGGTTGTGTTTTCGTCTTTTTTCCCAATGGTGGCCGATGATTATCCGGCATTAAAGGAAAGTGCGGAAAAATTGGCATTAAATGATGCATCGTTCGTGTTCACAACGGAAAAGTCATCTGCGCTGGGGTTTGGGTTGCGCTGTGGATTTTTGGGGTTGCTGCATATGGAGATTATCAGCGAACGCCTGGCACGTGAATTCAATTTGAATTTGATAAATACGGTGCCCAGCGTGCTGTACAAGATTCATTTGCGGAACGGCGATGTTGTCGATTTGGAAAATCCTGCGGATATGCCCGATATTACAAAAATCGAATCGATCGAGGAACCATGGGTGCGCGCAACGATTATGATGCCTGATAAATTTATGGGTGGTATTATGCAGTTGTGTTCTGAACGGCGCGGCGTGCAAGAAAATATTTCCTATGTCGGGAATCGTGCAGTTTTGGTATATAAATTGCCATTGGCGGAAATTGTCTTTGATTTTTATGATCGGGTAAAGTCTATATCGTCGGGCTATGCGTCGTTTGATTATGTGGTCCAGGGGTACCAGCCGTCTGATTTGGTCAAAGTATCGATTCTGGTGAATGACGAAAATGTTGAACCGCTGTCGTTTATGTGTCATCGCAGCAGCGCAGAAAAGCGTGGGCGCGCGATTGTGGAAAAATTAAAAGACCTGATTCCGCGGCACCAGTTTAAAATACCGTTGCAGGCGGCAATCGGTGGAAAAATTATTGCGCGTGAAACTATTGCAGCGTATCGCAAAGATGTGACGGCGAAATGCTATGGTGGCGATATTACGCGTAAACGGAAACTTTTGGAGAAGCAGAAAGAAGGGAAAAAACGTATGCGGACGTTCGGTAATGTCGAAATACCCCAGTCTGCATTCATAAATGCATTGAAAGTATAAAAACAAAAAAGGAAATAAAATGGCACAGTTTATAAAAAATTACAAAATTCGTAAATACAAAGAGCTGTCTGATGCGGTCAAAGCAGCGCGAAAACATCTTTTGTGGCAAGAACAAAATATGACGGTGTATTATGATGTCTATGATTTGGATGGCGAAAATAAATGCGATGGATGTATAAACAAATATAATCGAGTCAGATTAGCAAATGGACAAATAAATGATGACGGGGGGGTGACGATTCGCTGTGAACATTTGTTAGATAATAAAGTTTTCTGTGACGATTGTGGTTGTGATATGGCAAAGCAAATGGATAGGTTTGCGTATGCTGTGGCTAAACGGGATTTAGATGATGCAATCGCTGCGCGTCGCGCGTTTGTAAAAAACTTGTTCAGATTGAAACAGAAATCAAAATAGGGGGATGGTATGGGCAAAATTCGTGAATATATAAAATTGGTAAAAACCCAGCGCAAAACTGGCCGAGATATGCAGGCTGCACGCAATAAAATCACACATTATCAACAGCAAACGTATAATTTGTGTGATACAGTGGACTTTGAAATCATTGCGTGTATAAATATGGCAAAACAGGTATCAAGTGCGGATACAGTAAAACTGACCGACGAGGGATTCACAAAATATTGTTATTTGTTTAACGAACACCAACCGTGCGAATACAGAAACTGTTTGTTCTTTTCAGACAATTTTGATTATGTCGTTGCAAAAGAACGATATGATGCCGCGGTGGCCGCACGTCGCAAGTTTCTGCGCGAATTATGCAAAGGGCGTGGAAAGTAAAATCGGAAAAAGCAAAAGGAATCCGCGATGGCGCATCAATTCTTTTTTAATCCGTACATTTTGGATAATTTGGCGTTGCCATCGCGTGGGTTCGATGTCGTCCAGGATATATCTGAACCGCGTCTGCGTATGTATATAACCAGTCGTGGTGTCAAAACTTTCTTTGTGCGCAAACGAATCAACGGGCGCGACCGTCGCGTAATAATCGGCAAGTATCCAGATATGGATATAGAAGAGGCGCGCAGCGCAGTAAACACTGTGCTGGATGACGCGTCAAAGAAAGTCCCAACAAAGCGCAAGAAAATTTTGTTTCGCGATTTTTTACCGATGTATCTGAAAAATCGTGTGCATCGCAGTGTTGGTTCATACGATAAACTGGTACGGTCGATAAATCATCATTTGACAGGGTTATTTGATAAAAATATTTCCGATATCACATCGGCTGATATCCGCGATGTGATTGGTGCGATTGATGGGGCGGCGATTGCGACGCGAATGCTGGAATTGCTGCAAAGCGTGTTTCGTTATGCGATTGATACGGGCTTTGTGAAAGAAAATCCGACGTTGGCGGTGCAAAAGCCTGAACAATCGCGTCGCGTACGATCGTTGAATAAATATGGACTTCGTCGTTTGGTTGACGCAATCAAGAAATCAGATGACCCGATTGTGTCGGCGGCGTTTTTGATGTTGGTGTATGGGTTCGCAACCAAGAATCAGGTTTTTTCTATGCAGTGGCCAGATTTAGATTTTAACCGGTATATGTGGAACGATATGCCATTGTCGGATATGGCGGTCGTGTTGTTGCAGGATTTACCCCAGGATGGTTATTGGGTTTTTCCTGGGCGTGGACACGGGCATTTAACTGATCCACGGCTGGCCTGGTCACGCATTGTCAATGCTGGGGGCGTGCCAGATGTCACAATGGACGATGTTTATAAATTTCTGCGCCGTCGGTTGATTTGGGCGGGCGATAAAGAGGATTTGCGCCGTAATATGAATGATTTATTGGATGAATTGTTGGGTGGTGAATAAATGTGGTTTTTGTGTCCATCTGTTATAAATCCTTGACATGGGGGCGATAAAATGATAGCTTTTGACCATGAACGTCATTAAAGTTATGACAAAAAGTTTAACAAACATAAAGGATATGATATGTCAACTTTTGAAAAAGTAAAAAAAATTGTAGCGGATAAATTGGGCGTCGATGATGCCAAAGTTACGGAAACGGCTACTTTTGAAAAAGTAAAAAAAATTGTAGCGGATAAATTGGGCGTCGATGATGCCAAAGTTACGGAAACGGCTGCATTTGTAAATGATTTGGGCGCAGATTCGCTGGATGTTGTGGAATTCGTGATGGAGGTTGAAAAGGAATTCGACATCACAATCCCTGATGAAGAGGCTGCAAAATTGGTTACTGTTGGTGATGCGGTGAAATATATTGACGCAGCAACCAGCAAAAAGGCTGCATAAGGTTTTGTCTTTTTGTTTTTACCGTCACGCGGTGTTGTTTCGCGTGGCGGTTTTTTTTCTGTATTTTTTGCGGAAAACGTATTATGATATTGACATCGTTTAACTTTACAAAGGGATAAACTATGAAAAAAGTTGTTATAACAGGTATGGGAATCGTGTCCCCAGTCGGTTGTGGAATTGAATATGCATGGCAGAATATTTTGGCGGGGCGTTCGGGTGTTCGTAAAATATCGGATTTCGATGTGTCTGATTTAGCGTGCCAGATTGCCGCGACCCCAGTTTGCGGTACGGAACCCGGGATGTTCAATCCTGATACGGTCGTTGAACCAAAAGACCAGCGTAAAATGGATAGATGTATTTTATACGGCGTTGTTGCTGCAGATGAAGCGGTTCGTGATGCGGGCCTTGACACCTATGACGGTGATAAAAACCGAATTGGTGTATCGGTTGGCAGTGGTATCGGCGGTCTGAATACAATATATGATAATTGCCTTGAATTGGCGGCGAACGGGCCACGGCATATCAGTCCATTTTTTATTCCAAAATGTATTATCAATATGGCGGCGGGACATATTTCAATTAAATATGGTTTTCGTGGGCCAAACATTGCGACGGTCACCGCCTGTGCCACGGGTGCGCACAGCATAGGCGAGGGCGTACGCCTGATTCAGCACGGCGATGCCGATATTATGGTCTGTGGCGGATGCGAAGGTGCCGTTGGGCGTTTGGGCCTTGCGGGATTTTCGGCCATGAAGGCGTTAAGTACGCGTAACGATGACCCTGAACATGCATCACGCCCGTGGGACAATGGGCGCGACGGTTTCATTATGGCCGAAGGCGCAGGTGTGCTGGTGCTGGAAGAATACGAACACGCGGTTGCGCGTGGCGCAAAGATTTATGCGATGGTCGCGGGTTATGGCCTGTCGGGCGACGCGTATCATATTACGGCCCCCGCCGAAGGTGGCGAAGGTGGCGCGCGCGCAATGATGGCGGCATTGAATGATGCAGGTTTAAATCCGGCGGATGTTGACTATATCAATGCACACGGTACATCCACAGGCCTTGGCGATTTGGGTGAATTGACGGCGGTAAAAAAACTGTTTGGCGAAACCGGCGCATGTATGTCGTCAACTAAATCTATGACAGGGCATTTGTTGGGGGCGGCTGGCGCAGTCGAGGCGATATTCTGTGCGTTGGCGATTCGCGATGGAATTGTGCCGCCGACAATCAATCTGGATGACCCAATTGACGAAGTAGGGGACTTTGATTTGGTTCCAAATGTTGCAAAAAAACGCACGGTCAATGTCGCACTGTCTAATTCATTTGGATTCGGCGGAACAAACGCGTCATTGGTGTTAAAGAAAATATAAAATTATAAAGTGCGAATAAATATCGTCATACCGGCGAAAGCCGGTATCTCCGCAGTGTTGCAGAGACCGTTCGTCCCCTTCGCGAGCGAAGGGGATGAAAAAGTCTCGGTAAGACTGAAGAGACTCCGTGTCGGAGCACGAGGTGACGGCGGAAAAAGCACGGTATGACGGTGAAAAAAGCGCGGGGTGATGACAAAAAATGGTTGCGGATGCAACCATTTTTTACTAACCACTAACAACTAACACTAACCACCCGTTAACACTAACCACCCGTCACCGCATGGCGGTGCCGCGACAGGCTAACCACTAACACTAACCACTATTTCTCTTCTTCGTCTTTGCCGCCAAGGCCAATAGTGTTTTTCACTGGTTCGATAATCGACTTTTTCGCACTGTCCAGTGTGCGAATCAACGCGCGGCGGATTTTCCCAGATATGGTCATAGGCAGACTGTCCACAAATTCAATAATGCGCGGATATTTATATGTCGCCGTGCGATTGCGGACATGATCCTGTAATTGGCGAATCAGAATATCGTTTCCTTGAAAATATTTATTCAAAACGATTGTTGCCTTGACTGCCTGGCCACGCGATGGGTCGGGGACGCCAGTGACGGCGACTTCGCGTACGGCGGGGTGTTCCATCAGGACGCTTTCGACCTCGAACGGGCTGATTCGATACCCTGATGATTTAATCAAATCGTCGTTGCGGCCGACAAACCAATAGTACCCATCCGAATCGCGATATGCGACGTCGCCTGTGTGATAGTATCCGTCGCGAAACGCAAGGGCCGTCAATTTTTCGTTGTTGTGGTATTCCTGGAAAAGCCCAACAGGTCGGCCGTTTTCCAGCGATATACAGATTTCGCCAACTTTGCCGTCGTCGGTCACAGGGCGGCCGTTTTCGTCCAGCAATTTTATGTCCCAGCCCGCCGCCGGCATTCCCATGCTGCCTGGTTTTGGTTCAATCCACTGGTTCGTAAACAGTTGCACCGTTGTTTCGGTTTGACCAAAACCTTCGTGTAATTTTATGCCGGTCATATCCAAGAATCTTTCATAAACTTCGGGATTTAACGCTTCGCCTGCGACGTCGGCTTTCGTTAAATGCGAAATGTCGTACTTTGACGCGTCGGCGTGAATCAGCATTTTATACACGGTTGGTGGCGCACAGAATGATGTGACATGGTGCGCGGATATTACATGCCACAAATCGTGTGCAGTAAATATGCCGGCAACATCAAAGATAAATACCGTCGCCCCAGCCAGCCATTGACCGTACATTTTCCCCCACGAACATTTCGCCCAGCCCGATTCGGAAAGCGTAAAGTGGATGTCGCCGTCGGTTAAACGTTGCCAAAATACGGCGGTATTTATATGCCCCAGTGGATACGCATAGTTGTGCGCAACCATTTTCGGCATATCGGTCGTACCAGATGTAAAATAAATCACCATAGTATCAGAATTTTCATTCGGTACGCGTTCAAATGTGTCGGGCATAGTCTTGATCGAATCGGCAACTTCGTCATTAGATATCAACATAACATCCGAATCGCCTATTGCCGTTTTTATCTCGTTCACTATGTGTCCGTCGTCAAAGGCGATGATGGCGCGCGCACCAGCTGCATCGATTCGGTATTTAATATCTTCGCACTTTAACTGATTCGTTGATGGAATCGGAATTATGCCGACACGGTGCATCGCCATCATTAAAATCCAATATTCCCAGCGACGACGCAAAAACAATAATACAGTATCACCACGCCCAAGCCCGCGCGAAACCAAGTAATTTGCAACTGCGTTCGATTCGCGCGCAAGGTCTGCAAAGGTAAAAGTTTTCGTTGTGCCCGAATCGTCAGTCCAAATAATCGCAGGTTTATCAGGGGTTTCGGACGCAATAACATCAATAACATCGTACGCAAAATTAAAATGTTCTGGGACAATTGGGCGACCGTTTTTGACATAGTCTTCATAGTTTTCGAATTTATCTTTTGATAAAAATCGTGTTGCAAACATTGGTATACCTTTTTTTGAATCGCTATGAATAATGCTATATTCCAGGAAAAAAACAAGCAAAAAGTGGTTAGTGTTAGTTGTTAGTGGCCAGTTGTTGTTAAAAAAATTAAAAAAAAGTTGCAAATGAATATTGCGGGTCTATAATCGATTCGTTCCTTCAAGAACGTTTGTTTGTTGTGTGTGTTCGGAGTATAGCTCAGCCTGGTAGAGCGCTACGTTCGGGACGTAGAGGTCGTAGGTTCGAATCCTGTTACTCCGACCATAAATTAAATCACCCCGCCTCCTTGGGGTGATTTTAATTTAGTTGTTAGTTGTTAGTGGTTAGTGGTTAGTGGTTAGTGATTGCGGCGGGCGTAAAAAAATGCGCCGTTTACTGGCTGCTGACACTGACCACTAATCACTTGCTTGCAAAATTGTTTTTATGTGCAATAATTCGAATCGCTATGCGCAGACGTTCAAAAAAAATACTTACACGTTATTTAATCCTTGTTGCAGTGGCTATGTTCGCTGTGATTTGCTATGCGTTGGGGGGATATTCGCCGATTCGCGAATCGGTTATGTTTGCTGTCGATTCGGGTGATACAGTGGCGGCGGTCGCAAAAAGACTGGATAAACAAAAAATCGTTTTTTCAGATATGGCATTCAAAATGTCGATTCGTTTGCAGGGCGGTCGTGTCCAAGTGGGGGACTATGAAATTCCGTCGGGTGCGTCGGCATGGAAAATCGCGGGAATGTTTGCACGTGGGAAAATTGCAACAACGCGAATCGTTATTCCCGAAGGTTTAACAATCATGCAGATTCGTGATTTGCTGCGCGCTGCGTCCCAATTGACGGGCGATGTTGAATGTGATGATGGGCGCAGCGTCTGTGATATTGCCGATGGTGATATTTTTCCCGATACATATTATGTTGCGCGCGGAACATCGCGTTTAGCAGTGCTGGATTTGGCGCGTAAAAAAATGGAAACGGTAAAAAATAAATGGCTGCGCACACGGCGCAATCCGCCGGCGCCGCTGCGTTCGTGGGATGATGTGATAATATTGGCGTCGATTGTGCAACGCGAAACGCCGCGCGCATCGGAAATGCCAGTGGTGGCCAGTGTATATCTGAATCGTCTGCGTCGCGGTATGCGATTACAGGCAGATCCGACGGTTATATATGCGCTGACGGATGGGTATGGTGATATGCGTGGTGAACCATTGCTGCGCGGGCATTTGAAAATAGACAGTCCGTATAATACATATCGTAACAAAGGATTGCCACCTGGGCCGATTGCGAATGTTGGTGCGCATGCGATTCGCGCAGTTATGAATCCAGCCGATACAAAGTATTTATATTTTGTTGCCGATGGTCGTGGTGGTCATAAATTTTCATCGGATTACGAATCGCATATAAAAAATCACTATGATTGGCGCGAAATAAAAAAATTAAATAACCCCGATATAGATTTCGAAAATAACGAAGTTCGTTAAATTTTTACAAAATTTCCATATGCATTTATGACATAAAAAAATCCGCAATTTGCCGCGGATGCTGGGCTTTGGGAATATTTTCCGAATCGATGGTGTCGGCAATTATATCATATAAAAAAATTTTTTGCAAAAATCTTTTTGCTTGAAAAGATTCCCAGATTTGGTTTAAAATCACAGTAACTAGATAGGCAAAATTCTAGTTTCCAATAAACCAAAAAAAGGAAAAGGATAAAGAATGAAAAAAATTGCTTTAACATCTTTATTGGCTGTGTTCGCTGCGGCGGGCGCAAATGCGGCAAACGTCATTGACGGAAATCCGCTGTACATGCCAAAGGCTGGCCACTTCTATAGTGAAACGAATTTGTTCTCGCACAGTGAGAATGCAGATTCTTGGACATTGGCTGAAGACTTTGGTTATGGTATCACCGATAAATTGGCGGTTGTTGCCAGCACAGATTTGGCCGAAGGTGACGGTTTCGATACTTTCGCATGGGGTAATTTGGCATTAGAAGGTCAATATCGCGCACTGGATATGGGTGCATGGAAAGTCGATGCAATCGTTGGCTTTGGTGTTGCTCCTATATATGACTATGATGGTAACGAAGGTCACTTCTTGGAAGAAGTTCAGACAGGTTACACATGGACATTGGGTGCACGTGGCGGTTATGTTGCGTCAACATGGACTGTTGCAGGTCACGTAATGTTTGAATATGGCAACGGCGAAGCATTTGGCTGGGGCAACGAAGGTGCACACGCATGGAAATTGGGTGTTGATGGTCAATACTTGATCAATTCCGATTGGAACTTGGTCGCGGGTGTTGAATACACAGGCAGAACCGATGACGGCATTGAAAATGGCGGCACATGGGAAGGCAAATTGGGCGTCAACTATAACATTGATGCAACCAAATACCTGGGTGCCTATATCTCTGGTGGCATGGCTCATGCAACTGGCGAATGGAAAATGGCCGATGGTTTTGGTTTCGGTGTTAAATTCGGCATCGATTTCTAATCGTCAATCGAAAATCAAAAACACCGCCCGATTGGGTGGTGTTTTTTTATGATATGTTTTTTACTTGAATACATTCCTATTTTTCGGTTACAGTTATACCAACTGGACAGGTTGTTTGTTCGGTTTTAATACAAAAACGAAAGGATAAATAAATGAAAAAAATTGCTTTAACATCTTTATTGGCGGTTTTTGCGGTTTCGGCTGCGAATGCTGATACAAAACATTTTGTTGGGGGCAGTGCGGCGCTGGTGCTTGGCAGTAATCATTCAACTGTTTTAAGTGTTGCACCAGAATTTGGATGGAAATACAGTAAAGATTGGGATTTAGGCGTTACGGCCAAATTGGGCTATGACCAGACGTATTTGCCCGCAAATTATGGGGTGAACGGCGATACATATTCCTATGGTGTTGGGGCGTTTGCGCGTTATCGTGTCACACAATTCGGTGGGGTTAAATTGTTGCTGAAAGGTTCTGCGGTTTTGGATATGATGACATTGTCGCCCGATGCGCCTGGGGCCGATTCAGAAACGACGGCCGAAATCGGTGTTGCAGTGGTTCCAATGATAACCTATGACATTTCTGAATCGTTTACATTGTATGCGAATTTGAATTTCTTGGGTTTTTATACGGGCTATGTGTTTGAAAACAAAGATTTGGGTATAAATGATCGGTTTATTTTTGGTATCGTCGGAAATACCGATACTGTTGCCAATACAGGAAACTTTCAAATTGGGTTTAACTATAATTTCTGATAGTGAAAGAATCAAAAACACCACCCGATTGGGTGGTGCTTTTCTAGTGGTTAGTGTAAGTGGTTAGTGGTTAGTGTAAGCCTGCCGCGGCACCGCTATGCGGTGACGGGTGGTTAGTTGTTAGTGATTAGTGGTTAGTGAAAACGGTTGCAGGCGCAACCGTTTTTGTTTTTTGTATAATGATTTTTGTAATTAAAAATAAAGTTACAGAAGTCACTAACCACTAACACTATTCACTAACCACTGATTTACTAACAATTTTTGCTAAAAATCCTTGACAATGTGCGGGGTTCGGGTTATAGTAAGGGCGCTTTCCGTGTAAGCAAGGAAAGTGAAAAACACAGCAAAGTGCCCAAAATCTGGCAGATTTATAATTGCGGGTTCGCCGTTAAAATAAGTCTGATGCGGTGCACTGTGTGAAAAAAGGTTATAAAAAATAAAGAACAAAGAGATTTTGAATGCCAACAGTGAACCAACTGATTCGGAAACCACGTAAGAAAGTCGTCGTAAAATCTACGGCACCTGATATGTTGGAAAATCCGCAAAAACGTGGTGTGTGCACTCGTGTTTACACAACCACACCAAAAAAACCTAATTCTGCGCAACGCAAGGTTGCCCGTGTTAAACTGGCCAATGGACGCGAAGTGACTGCGTACATTCCAGGTGAAGGGCACAACCTGCAGGAACACAGTGTTGTTATGATTCGTGGCGGTCGTGTAAAAGACTTGCCCGGTGTGAAATATCACATCATTCGTGGCGTACTGGATACCAAAGGTGTCGAAAGCAGAAAGCAGGGGCGTTCTTTGTATGGTGCAAAGAAAGCAAAATAATAATACATGCGGGTGTGCCCGTATGAGTAATCCGAAATATCGGGTGAAGTAACAAAAGGAATATAAGATATGTCAAGACGTAAAGCTGCAACAAAGCGTGAGATTTTGCCAGATTCGAAATATAACAATCTGGTCGTTGCAAAGTTTATAAACAATGTTATGTGGGACGGTAAAAAAGAAGTTGCCGAAAATATCGTTTATGGTGCGATGGATAAATTGAAAACTATTGCAAAAGATGGCGATGAACTGGCATGCTTTCTGGAGGCATTAGATGCGTTAAAACCGTCGGTCGAAGTCAAAGGTCGTCGTGTCGGTGGTGCGACATATCAGGTTCCAGTCGAAGTTCGCCCAGATCGTCAGCAAACTTTGGCGATTCGTTGGGCAATTATGTTTGCGCGCAAACGCGGTGAACGCAGTATGACAGAACGTGTGTTTGGTGAACTGCGTGACGCATTGAATGGCACAGGTGGCGCATTCAAAAAGAAAATTGATACACATAAAATGGCAGAGGCAAATAAAGCGTTTGCACATTTCCGTTGGTAATATAAAGAAAGATAAAGGAAAAGAAAAATGTCTGTTGGAAAAACCGCACCATTACACATGTATCGTAACATCGGCATTATGGCGCACATTGATGCCGGAAAAACGACAACATCGGAACGTATTTTGTTCTATACCGGGAAAACATATAAAATTGGCGAAGTGCACGATGGTGCTGCTACTATGGACTGGATGGAACAGGAACAAGAACGCGGTATTACAATTACATCGGCGGCAACAACATGTTTTTGGCGTGACCATCGTATCAATTTGATTGATACGCCGGGGCACGTTGACTTTACTATGGAGGTTGAACGTTCTTTGCGTGTGTTGGACGGCGCGGTCGCAGTTTTCGAATCGGTGTCCGGTGTGCAACCACAATCTGAAACGGTGTGGCGCCAGGCAGATCGCTATAATGTTCCACGTATTTGTTTCGTGAACAAGATGGACCGCATCGGTGCAAATTATTTCCGTTGTGTTGAAATGTTTCGTGAACGTTTGGGGGCAAATCCGGTTGTATTGAATTTCCCAATTGGTGCTGAAGCAGACTTCAAAGGTGTTGTCGATGTTTTGGAAATGAAGGGCTATATCTGGGAAGATGAAACGGGTTCTCATCCAATCACTATCGAAATTCCTGACGAATTAAAAGCAAAAGCAGAAGAACTGCACAACAAATTGATTGAAGAAGTTGTGACACTGGATGATGCAGTTATGGAAGAATATATGGAAGGCAAAACCCCAGATCACGATACAATCAAAAAATTATTGCGTAAAGGTGTTATAAATCAGAATTTTGTTTTGGTACTTTGTGGTTCTTCGTTCAAGAACAAAGGTATTCAACCATTGTTGGATGCAATTGTAGACTATTTGCCATCACCGTTGGATGTCCCGGCAATCAAGGGAACCAAGATGGATAAAGAGACTGTTGCAGAACGTCATCCAGATCCAAAAGAACCATTCAGTGCGCTGGCCTTCAAAGTCGCAAATGATCCGTTCGTTGGAAATTTGATGTTTATTCGTATCTATTCGGGTAAATTGACATCGGGTTCGTATATCTATAATTCGAATCGCGACAAACGCGAACGCGTCGGTCGTATGTTGTTGATGCATTCGAATCAACGCGAAGAAATCAAAGAAGCGTCGGCGGGTGATATTATCACATTGGTCGGTATGAAAGAAACGATTACTGGCGATACGTTGTGCGATGAAAACAATCCAATTATTTTGGAAAATATTCACGTTCCGGAACCGGTTATTTCAATTGCGGTTGAACCAAAGACCAAAGCGGACATTGAAAAAATGTCATTGGGTCTGCAGGCATTGGCAAAAGAAGATCCGTCGTTCCGCGTGTCGGTTGATGAAGAATCAGGTCAGACTATTTTGGCGGGTGTTGGTGAATTGCACTTGGAAATTTTGGTTGACCGTTTGCTGCGTGAATTCAAAGTTGATGTTAATGTCGGCGAACCACGCATTGCATATCGCGAAACATTCCGTAAACCGGTCACCGAAGAATATACTCACAAGAAACAATCTGGTGGTTCGGGTCAATATGCCCAGGTAAAGATTGAATTTGAACCGTTGGAACCAGGCAAAGGATACGAATTCGAAAACAAGATTGTTGGTGGTGCGATTCCAAAAGAATACATCCCTGGTGTAGAAAAAGGATTAAAGATAGCGCAACAGACAGGTGTTCTGATTGGCTATCCAACAGTGGATTTCAAAGCAACATTGGTTGATGGTAAATATCACGAAGTCGATTCGAATGTGTTGTGCTTTGAAATTGCGGCGCGTGCTTGCTTCCGCGAGGCGATGAAGAAAGCATCACCAAAGTTATTGGAACCGATTATGAAACTCTCGGTCAACACCCCAGAGGAATATGTCGGTGACATTATCGGCGATTTGAACAGTCGTCGTGGACAAATCAACGGTATCGAAACTCAATTTGGTAACCAATTGATTTCGGCATATGTTCCGTTGGCAAATTTGTTCGGGTATGTCAAAACACTGCGGTCTTTGTCCCAGGGGCGTGCAAATCCGTATATGGAATTGTCGCACTATGACGAAGTCCCGCAAAATGTCGCAGATGAGGTTATTAAAAAGCTGACAAAATAAAATAAAAAAAAGTTTGTGATTTCCGATTTTGGGTGTAATATCCAATTTCGGGAACCAGAAAAAATAAATTAACAAACCAAAAAGCCCAAGGAGAAAACCATGGCAAAAGAAAAATATATAAGAACAAAGCCACATGTCAATATCGGTACTATTGGTCACGTTGACCACGGTAAAACGACATTGACTGCTGCTATCGTGCACTATTATGGTGTCGGCGCAGATGCCCAGAAAGGTGTTGATCAAATCGATAATGCACCCGAAGAAAAGGCACGTGGTATAACAATTAACACTGCGCACGTTGAATATGAAACTGCGAATCGTCACTATGCGCACGTTGACTGCCCAGGCCACGCGGACTATGTTAAAAACATGATTACTGGTGCGGCCCAGATGGATGGTGCGATTTTGGTTGTTGCAGCAACTGATGGTCCAATGCCCCAGACACGTGAACACATTCTGTTGGCGCGTCAGGTCGGTATTCCGAAAATCGTTGTTTATCTGAACAAATGTGATTTGGCGAATGACCCAGAATTGTTGGAATTGGTTGAAATGGAAATCCGTGAATTGTTGTCTGCAAATGACTTTGACGGTGAAAATGTGCCAATTATCCGTGGTTCTGCAATTTCTGCATTGGAAGAAAAGAACGATGGTTTCGGTAAAGAATCAATTGATGCGTTGTTGAAAGCATGCGATGAATATATCCCAATGCCAGAACGTCCAGTTGATAAACCATTCTTGATGCCAATCGAAGACGTGTTCAGCATCACTGGTCGTGGAACCGTTGTGACAGGTCGTGTCGAAGCGGGTGTTATCAAAGTTGGTGACGAATGCGAAATCGTTGGTTTGAAACCAACCCAGAAAACAACAGTTACCGGTGTTGAAATGTTCCGCAAATTGTTGGATCAAGGTGAAGCCGGTGATAACGTTGGTCTGTTGTTGCGCGGTACCAAGAAAGAAGAAGTGGAACGTGGTCAGATTATCTGCAAACCAGGTTCTATTACACCGCACACAGATTTCGAAGCAGAAGTCTATATTTTGACCAAAGAAGAAGGTGGTCGTCACACAGCGTTTTTCAGCAACTATCGTCCACAGTTTTTCTTTAGCACAACCGATGTTACCGGTACAATTACATTGCCAGCAGACAAAGAAATGGTTCTGCCGGGTGATAACGTCCGTATCACAGTTGCATTGATTGCACCTATTGCTATGGATGAAGGTCGTCGCTTTGCTATCCGTGAAGGCGGACGCACAGTTGGCGCAGGTGTTGTATCGAAAATTATCAAATAATAACAAAATTTGTTGGTCGTCCGCGGGAAACCGTTTGGACGGCCAACGAATGTAAAGCAAAGACAATAAATAAGGGAAACAAGCAAAATGGTACCAGCATCAAAAATTCGCATCAAATTGACGGCTTTTGACCACAGAATTTTGGTTGAATCGGTGGAGGAAATTGTCAAAACTGCAAAGCGCACCGGCGCAGATGTCGTTGGGCCTGTTCGCTTGCCGACATTGATTCAAAAGTTTACTGTCAATCGCTCGCCGCACGTTGATAAAAAATCGCGTGAACAATTCGAAATCCGTAATCACAAAGCGGTCGTCGATATTGTTAACCCAACCCCTCAGACAGTTGATGCACTGATGAAGTTGGATTTGGCATCGGGTGTTGATGTAAAAATTAAATTGTAAAAGGTTTGTTAGCGTTAGTTTATAGTTGACTTTTGAAAACTATGTTCTAACCTCTGACATAAAAAAAGGCAAAAAAATGAAACGTAGTGGATTGATTACAACAAAAATGGGAATGACGCGTCTGTATGATGATGCGGGTGTGGCACACGCAGTAACGGTTTTATCTGTGGGTGATTGCACTGTTATCGGCAATCGGACGGCGGAAAAGAATGGCTATGTGGCAAATGTTTTGGGCATTCGTGAAGCCAAAGCAAAGCATGTTGCAAAGCCCCAGGCGGTTGCTGCAGAAAAAGCAGGGGTTAAACCGTATCGTAAAATTGTGGAATTTCGTGTGTCAGATGACTGTGTGATTCCTGTTGGAACACCACTTATGGCGTCTCATTTTGTTGCTGGTCAGTTTGTTGATGTCCAGGCGACAAGCAAAGGTAAAGGATTCCAAGGCGCGATGAAACGCCATAACTTTGGCGGTAAAGAGGCTACACACGGCGTGTTAAAGGCGCATCGTTCGCTGGGTGGTACAGGTATGCGTGAATGGCCAGGTCGTGTTTTGCCAGGTAAAAAAATGTCCGGGCAAATGGGAAATGAAACTGTCACAGTTCAGAATTTAAAGATTTTTGGCACAGACGAAGCCGAAAACCTGATTTTCGTAGAGGGTGCAGTTCCAGGTTGCAACGGCACGTTTGTTTTGGTATCCGATGCAGTTAAAAAAGAACACAAAGATTTACCGGTTCCAACATCGATAAAAGAATCAGGTAACACGGAACAAACAGAAACCAAATCAGAGTCTGTTTCAGAATAGGTTTTGAAAACAAGGGTGAATAAAAATGCAAGTAAATGTTATAAATTTTGATGGCAAAGCGGTCGGCAAGATTGATTTGCAGGATTCTATTTTTGGTTTAGATGCACGTGCAGATGTGTTGCATCGTGTTGTTACGTGGCAACGCGCAAAGTCACGCGCAGGCACTCATGCAGTGAAAACTGTTTCAGATGTTGCAGGCAGTGGTAAAAAAGCATTCAAGCAGAAAAAGACAGGTAATGCGCGTCAGGGTGAACGCTATAATGTGCATATGCGTGGCGGTGGTGTTGTGCATGGACCAGTTGTTCGTGACCACAGCACAGATTTGCCAAAGAAAATTCGCGCACTGGGTCTGAAAATGGCGATGTCGTCCAAAGTCAAAGATGGTAATTGTGTCGTTATCGAATCGGAAAAACTGACGGCGGCCAAGACAGCAGCGTTTGCAAAACAGTTGAAAAAGTTGGATATTAAATCTGCATTGTTTGTTGGTGGCGACAGTTTGGATACGAATTTCAAGAAATCTGTTGCGAATATCAACAATGTAGATGCATTGCCAACAATTGGTTTGAATGTTTTAGATATTCTGAAACACGACAAATTAGTTTTGACGGCGGATGCAGTCAAAGCGATAGAGGCTCGTTTGGGCGCGTAAATGACAAAAAGGTTATAAAGATGGCAGAAAAGAAAGCGAATAAAGAACAAAAACCAGTCGTAACAGCCGGTGTTTATGACATCTTGCGTCGCCCGATTGTTTCTGAAAAGGCGGTAAAGTTGTCCGAAGCGGGCTTGGTCGCGTTCGAAGTTGATGCGCGCGCAACAAAACAAGATGTTGCACGTGCGGTTCAGGCGATATATAATGTAAAACCAACCAAAGTCAACATTGTTGTCGTCAAAGGTAAAGTCAAACAATTCCGTGGTCGTGGAACGGGGACCCAGCGTACTGTCAAAAAGGCGTATGTGGCGTTGCCTGCGGATGCGAATGTGGATTTGTCGACAAATGCGTAAAATATAAACGGCTTTGGCAGATAATCCAAAAGATTGGACGTTAATGTCAAAGCAAACAAAAGGTAAAAGAAATGGCATTGAAAAGTTATAAACCAACAACTGCGGGAACACGTGGTTTGGTTTTGATTGATCACAGCGAACTGCATCGTGGTGCCCCAGAAAAGGCATTGACGGTCGGTCTGAAGTCAAAAGGTGGTCGTAATAATTTTGGACATGTGACGGTTCCACATCAAGGTGGCGGTCATAAACGCAAATATCGTTTAATTGACTTTAAACGCAAAAAGTTTGATATGCCGGCGACGGTTGTTCGTTTGGAATATGATCCGAATCGTACTGCGTTTATTGCGTTGATTGAATACAAAGATGGTATGCGGTCGTATATTTTGGCACCACGTGATTTACGTGCAGGTGATGTTGTTATATCGGGTGCGCGCCAAGATATTAAACCAGGTAATGCGATGCCATTGAAAAATATGCCGATTGGTACGATTGTGCATAATGTTGAATTGAAACCTGGCGCAGGTGGTCAATTGGCGCGCAGTGCAGGTTGCTATGCACAATTGATGGGTAAAGACGGTGTTTATGCCCAGATTAAGATGAACAGTGGCGAGTTGCGCAAAGTTCATTCGGATTGTTTGGCGACGGTTGGTGCAGTTTCTAATCAAGACCAACGGAACGTCAATTTGGGTAAAGCCGGTCGTGCGCGTTGGTTGGGTGTTCGCCCGTCAACACGTGGTATGGCACAAAACCCTGTGGATCACCCGATGGGTGGTGGTAATGGTCATTCCAAAGGACATGAACCAGTATCACGTACAGGTATCCCAGCCAAGGGCTATCGTACCCGCAGAAATAAACGCACAGCCAAGATGATTATTCGTAGCAGACATTTGGCAAAGAAAAAATAAAATAGGTTAGGAGTTATAAATGTCTCGTTCTGTTTGGAAAGGTCCGTATGTTCATCCGTCAATCTTGAAAAAGGTTGCGGTGGCGAATGAAAAAAATGACCACAAGCCAATTAAAACTTGGTCGCGTGGCAGTACAATTGTTCCGCCAATGGTTGGTTTGACGTTCGAAGTGCACAATGGTAACAAATTCATTCCGGTTTCAATCGTCGAAGATATGGTTGGACACAAGTTGGGCGAATTTGCACCGACACGTACTTTCAAAGGACATGCGGCGAATAAAAAGGCTGCAGCAGCAGGTAAATAATAAAATAAAAGGTGCTGAGTATGGCAAGATATGGAATAAAAGATAATCAAGTTCGTGCGTTTAATAAAATGATACGCATCAGCCACCAGAAATTAAACCTGGTCTGTGATATGATTCGCGGTTTGCCGGTTGATCGTGCGGTTGATGTGTTGAAGTTTTCAAAGAAACGCGTTGCCGGGGAAGTTTTAAAGACTTTGTTATCGGCGGTTGCTAATGCGGAACACAACAAAAACTTGGCGATTGACACATTGTTCGTCAAAGAAATTTGGTGTGGCAAAGCGTTAACAATGAAACGTATTATGCCGGGCCCACGTGGCAGTGCGCGTCCGATTTTGAAACCGTTTTCAAATCTGACAATTGTTTTGGAATCTGGGGCGGCACCAAAGAAAGCAACGGCAAAGAAAGAAGTAAAAGAAACAAAAGCAAAAAAGTAAAAGAACAATGCGATTTGTGGTATGGGGAAATCCCGGAATAAAACTGAAAGGTTTCAAGAACACAGACGCATAAAAAAAGGAAAAAAAATGGGACAGAAAGTATCGCCAATCGCACAGCGTTTGTCTATCAACAAAGTTCCAGATTCACGCTGGATTGTTGATAAAAAGCACTATGCAGATTGTTTGGCAGAAGATAATACGATTCGTAAATTTATCGAAAAGAAACTGAAAAAAGCCGGTGTGGCAAAGACGGTTATTGACCGTATTGCAAAAAAGGTCGTTATTACGGTTCACACATCGCGTCCAGGTATGATTATCGGTAAAAATGGTGCAGATATAGAAGCGTTGCGTAACGAAATCAAAAAATTGGTCAAGAATGATCAGGTTGTTGTGAATATCTATGAAGTTCGTCGTCCTGATTTGAATGCTCAATTGGTTGCGCAAAGTATCGCCCAGCAAATCGAAGGTCGTGTTTCGTATAAACGCGCAATGAAAAAAGCAATTCAAAATGCCCAGAAAGCCGGCGCCCAGGGTGTCAAAGTTATGTGCAGTGGCCGTTTGAATGGTGCGGAAATCGCGCGCAGCGAACAGATTCGTGAAGGTCGTATTCCGTTGCACACATTGCGTGCAGATATTGACTATGCAGCGGTTCAGGCAAAAACAACATATGGTGTTGTCGGCGTAAAAGTTTGGATATACACTGGGGATGTTGTGAACAAAGAGAAATTGGCATCGGAAATGGCGCGTCCAACCGAATATGCCGGTACCAGCGACAGAAGAACAAAATAATCTTAAAATAAAGTTGAGGTTACTATCATGTTAATGCCAAATAAGACAAAATTTCGCAAACAGCACAAAGGTCGTATTCACGGCGTTGCCAAAGGTGGCAGTGAATTGGCGTTCGGTTCTTTCGGTCTGAAAGCAATGTCGCCTGAACGTATCACTGCGCGTCAGATAGAGGCGGCGCGTCGTGCAATTACACGTCGTATGAGACGTATGGGTAAATTGTGGATTCGTGTTTTCCCAGATGTTCCGGTCACAACAAAACCAGCCCAGGTTCGTATGGGTAAAGGTAAAGGTGCCGTTGAATACTGGATTTGCCGTGTGAAACCAGGCCGCATTATCTTTGAATTGGATGGTGTAAAGTCTGATGTCGCGATGGAGGCTTTTGCATTGGCGGCGGCAAAGTTGCCAGTTAAAACCAAAGTCGTTGAACGCAAAGTGAACTAAGTAATCCATTGGATGATAAAAGGTGACAAATATGGCAGAAAAAAAGACAGAATCACTGAAACGGGAAGAATTGGAAAGCAAATTGATTGATTTGAAAAAAACTCAAATGGATCAACGATTCCAGCATGCGGCGGGTCAGTTGCCTAAAACGCACGTTTTGCGCAAAACTCGTCGTGAAATTGCACGTGTAAAGACTAAACTGAACGCGGCAGAATAAAAAAATACCGATTTTGGTTGCGATTTCCAAAATTTTGGTTATCATATACCAGGTTGGGCAAACGTAAACAAGAAAAAGTATATAAGGGAATAAGGTTATGCCAAGACGTATACTGCAAGGAACGGTCAGAAGTACGGCAAATGATAAAACGGTCGTTGTAGAAGTGGAACGCCGCTTTCGTCATCCGCTGTATGGAAAATTCGTAAAGCAGAACAAAAAGTACAAAGCGCACGATGAAGAAAACAAATACAAAGTTGGCGACATCGTTGCGATAGAGGAACATCGTCCGATATCTAAAACTAAATCTTGGGTTGTCAAAGGTTTGGTTGGCGTGTCGAAAGATAACGATGTGGAAGTAGTAGACTAAAATAAATCAACCCAGGAATCTTTGAGGGCGCGTGTGTCTTTGTGACATGTGTGCCAGTCGGGTTCCATAACAAAGCGTCGGGGAATGGCCCTGATTGCAGGACGAGGATAAGGTTATGATTCAAAATGAAACAGTTATGACGGTTGCAGATAACAGTGGTGCGCGTAAAGCAATGTGCATCAAAGTTTTGGGCGGTTCACACCGTCGCTATGCGACTGTTGGTGATAAAATTGTTGTCGCCATCAAAGAAGCAATTCCGCGTGGTAAAGTACAAAAGGGTACAGTGCAACGTGCAATTATTGTGCGTACAAAGTTCCCAATCAAACGTCCAGACGGTTCAATAATTCGTTTTGACGATAACGCGGTTGTTTTAATAAACAAGAATAATTTCGAACCGATTGGAACGCGTATCTTTGGGCCGATTGCCCGTGAAGTGCGTCGTAAATATGACGTTCAGAAAATTGTGTCTTTGGCACCGGAAGTGTTATAAAAAAACTGTAAAGGGCATACAAAATGAAAATCAAAAAAGGCGATCAAGTTATAGTTATTTCGGGAAAATACAAAGGCGTCAAAGGCGAAGTTCTGGAGGCGCGTCCGTCGGAATCCCGTGTTGTTGTTGCCGGTGTAAACCGTCATAAATGGCATATTAAACCGACTCAAAACGAAGCGGGCCATATCGTTGACCGCGAAGCGCCAATTCATGTGTCGAATGTCGCACTGGTTGATCCAAAAAGCAAAAAACCGACACGTGTAGGCTATAAAGTAGAAAAAGGTAAAAAGGTTCGTGTTGCCAAAAAATCGGGAACAGAATTATAAGAAAAACATCCCGCTGTTACGGGAACAAAGTTAAGGATAAAAAAATGCAAAGCAGATTGCGCGATATTTATGAAAAGGAAATTGTGCCAGAATTGGTCAAAGAATTCGGGTACAAAAATATGCTGGCGGTGCCGAAACTGTCCAAGATTGTTTTGAATATGGGCGTTGGTGAAGCGGTTTCGGATAAAAAGAAGTTGGATGCGGCGGTTACTGATTTGACCGCGATTGCCGCCCAAAAACCAATTATAACGCATGCGAAAAAGTCTATTGCAACATATCGTTTGCGCGAAGGCCAGGCAATTGGAACCAAAGTCACATTGCGCGGAAAGCGTATGTATGATTTCTTGGATAAACTGATTACGGTTGCGTTGCCGCGTGTCAAAGATTTTCGTGGTTTGTCTAAATCGAAATTTGATGGTCGTGGAAATTACGCGTTTGGTATCAAAGAACATTTGATATTTCCGGAAATTTCTATCGATAAAATTGATTCTATTCGTGGTATGGATATTGTGATTGCGACGACTGCGAAAACAGATGATGAAGCACGCGCATTGCTGACTAAAATCGGCCTGCCGTTGGTATTGAAATAATAAAAGGGAAAAAAGATGGCGAAATTAGCGTTGATAAATAAACAAGAAAGACGTAAAAAATTGGTTGCCAAGTATGCTAAAAAGCGTGCGGCAATCAAAGAAAAAATGTCTGTAAACGCGACACCCGAAGAACGCAAGGAAGCGATGCTGAAATTGGCAAAGTTGCCGCGCAATTCCAACCCAACGCGTTTGCATAATCGTTGTTCGGTCACAGGGCGTGCGCGCGGCTATTCGCGTATGTTCGGTTTGTGCCGTCAACAAGTAAGAACTATGGCGTCCGAAGGTAAATTACCGGGTGTTCGCAAGTCAAGTTGGTAAAGAGTAAAACGTGTCGATTGTGGACAATGCAATCGGTTAAAACAGGAGTAAAAGATGTCATTATCACACCCAATAGGAGATATGGTGGCGCGCATTCGTAATGGTCAGAATGCAGGTAAAGAGTTTGTCACCGTTCCAAACAGCAAACTGCGTGCGGCGGTTTTGGCTGTATTAAAAGATGAAGGTTTTATCGAAGATTTTCGCAAAGAAGAAATTGATGAACACCGCAGTAATTTAGTCGTCACATTGAAATATGTTGGCGGGAATGGTGCGATTCAAGAGATTTCTGTGGTATCGAAACCGGGACGTCGTGTGTATTCGGGCTGTGCCAAAATGCCACGTGTATTGAACGGCCTTGGTGTTGCGATTGTGTCTACACCACATGGTGTTATGACAGATCACAAAGCGCGCTTGATGAATATCGGCGGTGAAGTATTGTGCAAGGTTATATAATAAAAATAAGGATGTAATTATGTCAAGGGCAGGAAAATATCCAGTTAAATTAGGTGATGGTGTGGTTGCATCAATCGCAGAAGGCAAATTGGTCGTCAAAGGTCCAAAAGGTGAATTGACTGTACCAATGACCACGAAAAACGCACACTTGGTCGATATTAAAATCGAAGATGGGCATGTGTCTGTGGCACCAAAGAACGTAGAAGATAAAGATTCGCGCGCGATGTGGGGTACTATGACACGCAATATCAAGAATGCCGTCGAAGGTGTTACCAAAGGCTTTTCCAAGGCTATGTATATGAAAGGCGTTGGTTACAAAGCGTCGGTCAGTGGTAAAAAATTCACTTTGGTTGTCGGTTTTTCGCATGATGTTGTTATGGAAGTGCCAGATGGTTTGACGGTGACAATGGGCGAAACCCCAACAGAATTTACTATCAGTGGCATTGATAAATGTGCAGTTGGTCTGTTCGCGGATAAAATTCACAAAATTCGCAAAATGGATCCGTACAAAGCCAAAGGTATTTTCTATAAGGGTGAAAAGATTCGCCACAAAGAAGGTAAAAAGAAATAATGTTTGAATTTCCGCTGTTACGGGAATTAGAAAAAAGGAAAAAAAATGTTGAAACATTTATCTACAGAACAAAGACGCAAGTTGGTTACACGCAATGCGTTGAAAAAGAAAAATCCAGGCAAAATTCGTCTGTCGGTTTTTCGCAGTGGTCGTCATATTGAAATCCAGGCTATTGATGATGTGCGGGGCTGCACATTGTGCGCGGCATCGTCAAAAGAAAAAGGTTTCAAAGGGCACGGCTGGAACATCGCGGGTGCGGAATTGGTTGGAAAAGCGTTCGCAGAACGTGTGGTGGCGGCGAAAATTGCAGATAACTGCTATTTTGATCGTGGTGCATATCGCTATCATGGTCGGGTCAAAGCACTGTGTGAAGCGATTCGCGCTGGTGGCGTCAGAATATAAAAGAACATTGTTAAATATACGGAGTATATAAATGGCACGTTTTGATGATAAAAAATTACAGACAGATAATTTGGTAGATAAATTGGTTTCTGTCAATCGCGTTTCCAAAACTGTGAAGGGCGGTAAGAATATGTCGTTTTCGGCGCTGGTCGTTGTTGGTGACAAAGCAGGTCGGGTCGGTTTTGGTAAAGGTAAAGCACTGGAAGTGCAATCGGCAGTTCAAAAAGCGACAAAAGCAGCAAAAGCGAAAATGATTCGCGTTCCGTTAAAAGAAGGTCGTACACTGCATCACGATGTCGCGGTTAAATACGGGGCAAGTAAATTGGTTTTGCGCAGTGCGGTTCCAGGTACTGGAATTATCGCGGGCGGTGCGCTGCGTGCGGTGTTTGATTGCCTTGGGTTGCAGGATGTCGTTGTAAAGTCCCAGGGTGCAAACAATCCGAACAATATGGTTCGTGCGGTGTTCTTGGCATTTTCAAAAATGAATTCGCCGAAAACAGTGGCGGCGCGTCGTGGTAAAACGGTCGCAGAAATTGTTGCGGGTCGTGATGGTAAAAAGGTTGCTGATGAAGCCACCGCGGAAGACAAATAATAAAAGGTGATTGTTATGGCAAAGAAAATAATTGTAAAACAAATCAAAAGTGTTATCGGTCGTCCGGAATCACAACGCAAAGTTTTGGCGACATTGGGACTGGGGCGCATTGGCAAATCGCATGAATTTGATGATAATGCATCGATTCGTGGTATGATTGCCAAAGTCGCACATTTGGTCAGTGTAACAGAAGAATAAATTAAATAAACCGAGTATGCGGATACTTGTCCGCATGCGTAAACGAACTATATAAGGTTCATAGGAGAAAAAAATGAAATTAAATGCTTTGATGGATAATGCGGGTGCACGCCCAGGTATTAAACGCGTTGGTCGTGGTATGGCGTCGGGTTATGGTAAAACGGCGGGTCGTGGAACCAAAGGTCAAAAGGCACGCGCTGGTTCACGTAAACAGGCAACTTTCCAGGGTGGTCAGATGCCAATTTTGCGTCGCTTTCCAAAATATGGTTTTACAAATCCGTTTGCGAAACGTTATGCAACAATCAATTTGGGTGATATAGAGAAATTTATCGCATCGGGTAAGATTGACGCGAAAAAAGAAATCAATATCGATTCGTTGATGGGTGCAAAAATTTTGAATCGTCATATGTCAGGGTTGAAAGTTTTGGCCAAAGGCGAAATCAAAACCGCGGTGAATATTGTCGCAGATAAATGGTCGGCGGCCGCAGAAAAGGCGATTGTCAAAGCAGGCGGAACAATCAAAAATAAATAATCGGGATAAAACAAGAGAGATCGGCGCATGAAATTCATATCAAAATATTTTGGTAAACTTTCAGATTTACAGAAACGTATTTTGTTTACACTGGGTGCGTTGATTGTTTATCGTATTGGTTCGTTTATTCCGTTGCCGGGTGTGAATGCATCGGCGGTTCTGCACTTGTTCACGGGCGAGGGCAGTGGTATGATGGGTATGTTCGATATGTTTACGGGTGGTTCGCTGTCGCGTATGTCTGTGTTGGCATTGAATATTTTCCCATACATTTCGGCATCTATCGTGTTGCAGTTGTTGACGGCGACCAGTAAATCGTTGAATGATTTGCGTAAAGAGGGTGAATCGGGTCGTGTGAAAATCAATCAATATACGCGCTATTTGGCGGTGTTGTTGGCGGTTGTCCAGGGCTGGGCGGTGGTTCGTGGCCTTGAAATGATGGCGCCGGTCAATGGGGTGCGCGCGGTTGTGAATCCGGGATTTTCATTTGAATTGTCGGCGATTATTGCATTGGTTGGTGGAACGGTTTTTGTTATGTGGCTGGCCGAACAGATTACTGCGCGCGGCATAGGCCAGGGTGCTTCGTTGCTGATTTTTGCCGGTATTATTGCCCAGATTCCAGAGGGTGTGGCCAAGGTTGTATCCCTTGGGTCGGTTGGCCAGATGTCGCCTGCGATGATTGCGTTGGTTATTGCGTTCGTGGTTGGCATTGTTGCGTTGATTGCGTTCTTTGAATTGGCGCAGCGTCGTATTCAGATTTTATATCCGCGCCAGGTTATGGCAAATGGTGTTGTGAATACGAATGCGTCGTATTTACCAATCAAAGTCAATATGTCGGGTGTTATGGGCCCGGTGTTTGCATCGTCTATTATGATGTTGCCTGCGTTTATCCAGCGGTTCGTTCAAAGTGAAAATCTGGTTGTCCAGAATATTATGGGTTTCTTTACCTATGGGACGTGGTCGTATATTATCTTGTACACGATTTTGATTGCGTTCTTTGCGTATTTCCAGACGGCGGTCGTGTTTAATTCCGAAGAGACCAGTAATAATCTGCGTAACGCAGGGGGCTATATCCCAGGGGTGCGCCCGGGTGAACAGACGATCAGTTTCTTGGATTCATTGGTGTCCAAAGTTACGGCAATCGGCGTCCTGTATTTAATAGTTGTATGCGTGTTGCCGATTATACTGAATACTCATTTTGGAATGCCACTGATGATTGGCGGAACCAGTGTTTTAATCGTTGCAGGTGTTGTTTTGGATACTATGAACCAGGTGCAATCCTATCTGGTGGCAAAACAATATCATGGTGTGATGGGCGCCGGTGCAAAGAAAGGGCGTTTCCGTAACTAAACTGGTTGCGCGAAACAAAGTTTGACTTTTGCGATAATTTATATAAAATTATTCGGCAAAGGTAATCGTTTGGGTGGCGAATGGTCGTCAAACAAACAGGGCGGGGCGGGAACGCTCCAAAGACAAAAATAAAAAGGAAAAAGAAAAATGGCACGTATAGCAGGTGTAAATATTCCGACAGAAAAACGTATCGAGGCCGCGTTGCAGTATATTCACGGTATTGGTCCAACCAGAGCTGCGAAAATTTGCAAAGATTTGAAATTAAAAGACGGTCTGCGCGCGAAAGATCTGACGGACGAAGAAGTTGTGAAAATTTCTAACTATATCGAACAGAATTTCAAAGTCGAAGGTGATGTTCGTCGCGAAGTTGCAATGAATATTAAACGGTTGCAGGATTTAAAAACATATCGCGGTATTCGTCATCGTAACCGTTTGCCCGTTCGTGGCCAGCGTACCCAGACAAACGCGCGTACGCGTAAAGGTAAACGCGTCGTGGTCGCAGGTTCGGCGGTCAAGGGTAAATAGTCCCATTGGGTAGAGATTAACACGATAGTTAATTGAAGACATCTAATAAAAGGAAAATACAAAAATGGCAATAAATAAAAAGAAAGTTGTAAAAAAAGTATCACATGGAATCGCGCATATTGTTGCGACGAATAATAACACCCGTATCACCGTCACAGACCAGTCTGGTGCAGTTTTGACATGGGCAACGGCGGGCGCAAATAATTTCAAAGGCGCCAAGAAATCTACGCCGTATGCGGCAACGGTTGTCGCGGACGCAATCGGAAAAAAGGTTGCAGAAATGGGAATGAAAACGGTTGATGTTTTGATGCGCGGTATCGGCCAGGGACGCGAATCGGCGGTGCGTGGTTTAGCAAACGCGGGTTTGGTGGTTCAGAGTATTACCGATACAACGCGTATTCCACACAATGGATGTCGCCCAAAGAAAGTGCGTCGTGTATAAAAATTTAATCCGCCGTTCGGCGGATTTTTTATTGTTGTGCAGGTGTCTTTTTCACAGTCAACCTTATAGTGGTACCAAATATTAAAACATCAGAATTGTCATTGCGGCCATCGGGCCCCGCAAAATTTGAAAAATTTTGTGGGTGATAATCGAGCCGCAATAGGGAAAAACTTGTACCGAATATTTCGTGATAATTTCGCACTGTTCGTCACAGGTTTCCTGGGCCCTATGGCGGACCAAGCCCGCCATGACAATTCATGGTGTAATGGACAGAGAGTATCAGAAGCAAAACATTATCACCGAATTTAGTAACATCTGTTACCCCGTTGAAAAACGGGGCATTGGCGGGTATGTAGTGAATCGGTATCAGGCGGTACGCAGAGATACCGTGTCAAGCACGGTATGACGGTGGAAAAGCACGGTATGATGGTAATAATAGGTGTGGCGGGGTGTTTGCTAGTTCTTGTTATTTATTGCCCCAGCTGTTATTACGATTCAAACGCTGGTCGTCTTCCAATTTATTGCTTACACGTGCACGCATAGTCTGGGCACATTGAATTATGCCGTTTTTATCCAATTCATTAACCCTAGTTGCTATATTTTGTGGGCTGATTTTATTCTCTTGATCAAAAGTCACTTTTTCACAACATGGCGTTTTAGCCTGCGTTTTATCGCTATTGCTATTTGTAGATTTATTCAGTAATCCGCAAAGTTCGTACATGTTCGCCGTATACAAATCACTTGCCAGTTGTTTCTTGGCGGCGCTGGTATCACTGGCCGCAGTGTTTACTATAATTGCACTGTTGGTCATTAAACATTGTCCGACATTTGCAGACCCAGAATATGTTTGACAATCCAATGCACCCGCAATTGAAACACCATTTGAAACCGAAACCGACCCAGACGATGATGTTGACGATGATGTGGTGCCGGTGATGGCTTCTATCTTGCTGGTCAGGACGGCTTTCTGTAGTTGGGTTTTGAACCGTTTAATCATAGTATTCAATATATCATATTGCTCTTTTAATTGTTGGGCGATAACGGTTGACTTTAATGCGATGATGTCTTTCATATCGGCGGTTCGTTCAGCCGATGTTGGGTTTGTTCGGTCACCGATGTTATACGCGTGCACCGTGCACAACGCGAATGCAGGTGAAAAATATTCATAGCCGTCGCATGCCGACATATCGTCTGCACGTGCCACACCCACCGACATAATCAGTGCAAAAATAACATTAAAGATTTTCATTTTAGTTTTCATTTACTGTTTACCTAAAAGTGCTCATTACAAAATTCTGCGGCATCAGTGGCGCTCCACTCTTGTTCGTATATCAATTTATTCATACAACCATAAATGTCTGTCTCAGAGTTAAATACTTCTTCAATTTTGTCATACCCGTCTCTGACATTTTTGGCCACCGTATCGCTTTTTTTATCAGATAATTTGCTGTTCTGGTTTTGACTTTGAATGGATGTAAGTTTAATAGGTTTCAATCCTAGACATACACCGTACGTCCAATTACAGCCGGGTTCTTTATTGCAGGTTGTTTCGGTTGTATATGCTGCGCAACTGGCGGTTTTTATGTTGAGTGTTGTTCCTTCCCCTTCACTATATATTGCGCCGCCGTCGGATTTTGCCATTTTGCTTTCATCGTTAAACCGCCATTTTGTACAAATGGGTGGCAATTTTTTCGTATTTGCCGCGGTTTCCAATTGTTTGTATCGGTTGGATACAGGTTCAACCGCGCAGAATTGTGCGCCACATTCTTCGGCGGTAAAATCACTGGTATCCGATCTATTGGCTTTGCGACATGATGTGTATGCATCCTGGTTCACTAAATCACGCAGTGTTTCGATATCAATTGTTGCGTTTTTACGACGCCCACGGAACAGACCAACACTGCCGATTACATCAGATGCGCATGCGACCTGGGTTGAACCAGTCAATCCCGAATTTGCATCAATCCATTCGCGATATATGGTGCTTTTTTCGTTCAATGTTCCAACCAAACGACAGTGCGGTTGTTTTTTAGCAACCGTGCCATTTTCACCAGTGACAACACGGCGATAGCAATTTGAACTGCCTTCAACGGGGCAAACACACTGACCTTCTGTTGGGTTGCTTTCGCTTGTTGAAGTGCACGGATCACATACATATTTTCCCCATATATTACATGAATCCGACAGCAACATTATAACATCACTGACATCGATGCCGACGGTCATTGCCAACATTAATGCGTCATACATGTTATCAACAACTTCTTCGTACGGGTCAAAGAATTCATTTACTAAATCTTTGAATTTCTTTACGCGTTTGGGACCGGTGCAGCGACTTGCCGATGCGTCACAGCCCGCATATTCCAAAATGTTATCCAGTGTTATTTTCAATTCTTTCATTCGCAACATCGCGTCTTCTATCGCGGTTTCGATTTCGCCACCCATTTGTTCGCGCACCAAAATATCGGCACTGACTCCGTTTTTCGCCGCCAATTGTTCCGCAACCGATAATCCCTCTAGGCCCGCGATTACTGCGCCTGTGTCGCCTGTTGAATTTGTTGTGGTTGCCATAGCGTTGCGCTGTTCCGCTAATGCGTTTTGAATTTGTGTGTTTTGCGATTCAGACTGTGCCGCCATCTGTTCCTGCATCGCCGCCATAGATTCCGCCATTTGTGCCTGCATCGCCGCCATTTGTGATTGCATTTGTTGTATCTGGGCGTTGCTCTGTGCCGCCGCCGTGGCATTTGCACTGGCAGTTGCCTGGGCCGTTGCGATTGCAACCGCATTTTCTTGTTCTATCAGTTTGGCATTAGACTGTGCCACGATTTGCGCCGATATGTATTCAATTAAATCATTGCCATATTGCTTGCACGCGTCGTTCGAATTTACACAGCCTGCAACAATCGGACGCGCAACCGACATATCGCTGCACGAACCCGATGAACATTTTGGCGACGCACAGCGCAGAATTACCGCATTACAATTTCCAAAATTTGCCACAGCCGATGATGCAGGCATATTGCCACGAACATTCATCATGGAATTCCACTGGTTATTATTCATCGCGCCTGTGCCATTATACGCCGTCAGGTTTGATCCCGCCGTTGTTGCAACATTCGCCAGCGCCGACGTGACAAACGTCGCGCAAACTGTGCCGTACAAGAAACGCGAAATAGTATTCATCTCTCTTCTGATACAGGATTCTATCATAAAATTAGTGATAAAGAAAGGGAAAAATACATTAGTGGTTAGTTGTTAGTGGATAGTGGTTAGTGGTTAGTGGTTAGTTTTAGTGGGGGGGGGATTGTTTGACAAATGAAAATAAAATTTTATAATTGCCCGCTGGGCAAAATAAAAAGCAGGGAATAAAACAATGTTCTATCCAGATATTGCACGTGAAAATTATAACACTCGTACAGGCAACTATATCCCGATGTGGAAAAAAGTTGGCGCGCGCGAATAAAAAACTGAAGGTCAGCGATGTCAACTGGCACAGCACAAATTTTGGTCCGTATGCGCCCGCCTATGTGTCGACAAATGAAGATTGGCGATTCGCAATGCAGAAATTACAGCCGATGGGCAAATCGGTATTGACGGTTGCGGCCAGTGGCGATCAACCAATTGCGTTTATTGTAAATGGTGCGCGTGATGTTGATACATTTGATACGACATACTTTGCAAAAGTTATTATGGATGTTAAAACCGCAGCGCTGCAGACAATGAACCGCGGACAATATGAAAATATGATTGGCGAATTAAGAAAAGCAACATCCAGTGATGATATTTCGGACTATGATAAAATTAAATCTGTGTGCGCGCGCGACACTCTGAACGTAATACGCCAGATGAAAGGTTGTCGCATCTTTGCCCAGGGTACAGGTATACGCAAAGAATATCTGCCAACAGACAATGAATATAATGTGGCGAAAAGTGTGGTTAAAAAGCCAATCAAGTTTATGTGGTCGGATTTGGAAAATCTGTATACGCAATTAAACAAGAAATATGATGTGATATATCTTTCTAATATATTTGAATATTTCCACAATTCGAAAAAAATTACCGATACATTGAACAGCCTTTATCCGTTCTTGAATGAAAACGGCAATGTTATGTTGTTCACATCGTGGGTGCATACAAATGTATCAGAACAGATTGTTGATGCAGCAGCGCAGTGCGAATGGGGACGCGTAAAGTCGCATGAAACGAATAACGCAGTGATGTTGACTATGACACGGATGCGTTAGTTTTTCGGTTTGATTGTGTCGACTAATTCGGCGCGACTGGTGACGATTATTATACCACCATCGCGCCATTTTTGTACATTTTGTTCAAAGTCCATAATGTCGGTTCGTTCGATTAAGAATACAGGGGTTTTATTATTTTCGTTTTTGATGGCGGTCAGTTCTGCGATGGGGGACGGTTTTTGGCGGCCTGCGGCGAACCAATCCATGTCATCGGCGACCCAGAAATCATCGTCGTTGTGTACTGCGATTGCGAAATCGCCAGATATGAGCACGTTGCCAAGTGCTTCAGATGCGATTCCCAAATCGGCAAGGTATGATTGCAAATCTGAGTTGTTCGTTTCAACGTCGGTGACAGATATGTCGTCGTCGTCATCGTCAAAATTTATGTCCGAAAATACAGGCACATCGTCGGTGTCGCCTTGGTCTATGTCGAAATCGGTCGGAATTGGAAATGTGCTTTGAGTGTCAGAAATGTTTGTGTCGATACTTTGAACCGATGGTGTGGCGGTGGCCAGCGGGGGCACGGTTGGGGTGTCGTTTCTGGTAATTATTGCGCCGTTGGGACGATTAAACACAGACATCTGGCGCGCACCATAGTTTTTCTGGGCGCGCATAAAATTTTCGCGCATTTCAAGTGGAATGCCAGGGTGCAGTTCAGGCAAGACTTCTTGTTCAATGACCACGGGTTCGGGCGCAGGTTCGGGTTCGGGTGGTGGTGGCGGTGTAAAGCACTTTGGTAACGGAATGTGGAACGGTACAGATTTATTGCGCATGGTTAAAACAGTTGTTGCGATATATAATGGCACGGCGGCCAGCGTCAATATACCAAATACAAGACCAGGAAAACCATGCAGTTCAACGCGTGAAAGCTTTGCCAGGTGTGCAGCCGAAAACAAATTGAAATTAAATAATCCACGCAATATCGCCCACATCACAACGATATAGCCGCATGTCCACGCAATTGCGCGCCAGTATTTAGAAAAAATTTTATTCAGACTAATCATTGATGATATTATAGACATTTATTATAATTTGTCAAACATTTGTACAAATTTTGCAAAATTTATAAAAAAAACTTTTTTATGTGTCTTTTATGTGGTATAATGTCACAGATAGAAAAGGAGGGTTTTTCATGCAAAGTATGCTGAAAACATTGAAAAAATGCGTGGTCTGTTTGTCGGTTGTGACGGTTGCAGGTGCGGCGTTTGCCGATACAATGCCCCGTGGTACGACGGCAACAGGGCGCAGTGGACGTGACAATGTAAACACGGCGCGTATGCCCGTTATGCCAATTTTGCCGGTCAGCGGTGTTGGTAATATGTCGGTTGATCCGACCCCGGACCCAACGCCGACACCCGATCCAACACCAACACCTGACCCTGATGTGCCGACACCTGATACGCCGGTTACGCCAGGGACAGGGTGCCCAGATGGCGGTGTTGCCAATTCTGCGTACACGGTTGAAACGTGTATGAATGATGTTTTGGCGTGCGTGAATGGTGGTGCATTGCCAAACGGAATCAATTCGTTGTTCAATGAAGATTTGCGTAATTCTATTGTAAATGGTATGGGACTTTGTTTGTCCCAGGTTGAACACTGTGTGACGACAGTGCGCAAAAATTGCCAGAATGTCTATGCGTCGGCATCGGATGTGTGGCTGGATTTCAATGCGCGCAAAGTGCAACCAGAATATTACAGTTTCGTTCTGCGCCAGACGGGCTTGACCCCGACCCAGGCAGAGAATACCTGTCTGTTGCTGGACAGAAATACGTATGGCGAATCGTTTGATGCAGTGTCGTCGACCGATCGTATCACATCTGAATATGCCCAGAATGTCGGTGCGTATAACAGCCAGATGAATAATACGCTGTCCAAAGCGAATCCGCTGGGGGCGGTGGTGAACAGCACAGGCATTGATGGCAAGCGTGGGTACTATGCGCGTTGGGATGCCGAAAATGCCCAGTGTCTGTTGCGTGTCGCAGCGTATAATCAAAATGATCATATTACCAACAGTTGGTTATTTGGCGCGGTTGGCGATAATACGCCGGCTGAAGTATGGAAATCGGCGGGTTCGACATTTACATGCAACAAAGATTTGTTCGGATTTTCGTTGATGCCAAATACCAAAACAACCGCAGCGGTTGCAATCCCAGGTGGAACATTGCTGGGCGCGGGAATTGGTGCATTGGCGGGTCATGGCGATCGTGAATTCGATTGCGACGACGATGATATGCGCAAACAATTGTTCAAGAAATTACAGAGTGGCGGTCATATTGGGCCATTGAATTTATTCTTGGATACCGATTTGTCTAATGTTGATAACAATATGACGGTTGCGCAGTGCAACGAAGTCTTTAATCTGTACGACCAGTGGCAAAAAGGCCTTGAGGCAGTCAAGTTGTGCGACGCAAGTTTTCAGGAAGTATCTATAAAAATTGAAAGAGTGTGTCAGACGAATACGACTTTGTGTGATGGTGAAGTGACAGATGAAGACATAACAGAATTATTTAATGGGGTTTGTCAGGTGGATGGTAAAGAAACCAGCAGTTGCACTGGAGTTACCCCAGAGATGATTCGGTTGTGGTTGACAACTTTGCCAGATGAACGCAAATGTGTGTTCAAGCGTTTGAATACTGAATTTCGTGACGCCAAAGGCTTGTATTGCAACAAAGGGGATAAATGTATTTCGCAAACTGAATTCCAGCAAGAACTGGATTCGTTGGGACGGGTATTCAAATCTGTCGATTTGTTGGCGGGTCAAAAATCAAATCGTCTGAAAACGACATTGATTGGTGCCGGAACTGGTGCGGCGGTTGGTGGTACCGCGACGGCGATAACCGCATTTGTCGAACGCAATAATATCAATTGCCGCGTGGCGGATGGATTGGCACGTGTTGGGTTTGGCAAATCCTATACGATTGATCGTCTGCGTGATTTCTATGTGAAATGGGCGTTGAATTTGCCGAATACAATTGCGCCCACCGCGGTTGTGACGAACTGTGATAACTGGCAATTGACATGTGCGATGTTTACAGATTTGAACGAATGCAGTAATGCCCAGTTCAACTATCGCCCAGGGAATCTGTCCAGTACGACACTGGTGCACAATCCGTGTAAACCGTCGGGCAGTGCGTGTATCGCAAACCTTGCAGTGGCCCAGTCCCAGGGTGTTTGTATGGTGACGCCTGATACACCTGATACTGAATACCCGATGGTCGCCAATTGTCGTGAATGGCGCAACGCGTGCAATGCGATTTTGAACCCAACAAATTGCAACGCAGCCAAAGTGATTTATACACCGAAATCTATGCAGGTTTCGACGGCGTGTAAATACAATCAGAATACAAGAAAGTGCCAAACAAATCCGCAAAAGACAAAAATGTATATGGATGGCGCAGACTGTATGTTGATTGCAGATTAAATAAAGTTTCGCATGGTGTCCCTCGTGTAGACCGCCCGAATGGGCGGTCTTTTGGGTGTAAAAAACATTATAAAAAACTTGACAACGCGTCTTTGCGTCCTATAATTCTTGACGAATAACCAAAAAGGGGTAAATATGAAAAAAACAATTTTGACATCTGTGTTTGCTGGATTGGTTGCGTTTGGTGCGAATGCGTCTGATGGTGGCCTGTACAATGAAACAGAAACATACACAAATCGTGTTCGTTATAACACAACGGTTACATATACTGAACCAGTAGCCCAGCCACGTGTGGAATATGTTGCGACATGTAATGCGTGTGCACAGCCTGTACGCGTAAAAACACACAGCGAAATTATCGACCATTACCAGGTTTATCGCCCAGTGACTGTCTATGAACCTGCGGGTACGTATTCAGAACGTCGCGTGGTTCGTAATAACACATGCAATCGTTGCAATTACTAATTTGGTGGTCAATGATTAGTTAAAACGGTGGCGAATGTCGCCGTTTTTTCTTGTCGGCGGGTGCCATTATTACGCTTGACTTTTCGGAAAAAACACCGTAAAATGCCCAGGCACGCAAACGAATTGTGTGTGGCCGATTGGCGAAAATGATAAACTAAGCTAAAAGGAAAACATAATGATTGAAAAAAATTGGATGACTTTAATCAAGCCAAAAAAATTGAATATTGTCCCCGATGAACATAATCCAAATATGGCGACACTGGTGGCGGAACCGTTGGAAAAGGGTTTCGGTTTGACGATTGGAACGGCGTTGCGTCGTGTTTTGTTGTCGTCATTACAGGGCTGTGCGCCACTGTATGTTAAAATTGACGGGGTGCAGCACGAATTTTCCAGCATCCAGGGTATTCACGAAGATGTTGCAGATATTTTATTAAACCTGAAAGGTGTTTATTTCAAAGCAAATTCCGAAGGTCAACACAAAGTGTCATTGCGTGCAACAGGCCCAGCGGTTGTCAAAGCTGGGATGATAGAGTGCCCATCGGCAATCGAAATTATGAATCCAGATGCGGAAATCTGCACATTGGACAAAGGTGCGGTACTGGATATGGAAATCACACTGGGCACGGGTCGTGGCTATGTCCCTGCGACGGCGCACGCCGATGGTTTGCCGTTGGGCGTGATTCCAGTGGATTCGATATTTTCACCTATTTTGAATGTGGCAAGTAATGTATCAGAAACCCGTGTTGGCCAGTCAACCGATTTTGATAAACTGGAATTGACCGTCAAGACGAACGGCAGTGTTGCACCCGAAGATGCAATCGCATTTGCTGCACGTATTTTGACCGATCAATTGACCGTCTTTATCAACTTTGAAGATCCGACCCAGGTCAATGTGCCTGTGGAAGAAGAAAAGGCCAAAGATGCGCTGCAATTTGATCCGAAACTGTTAAAGCGCGTTGACGAACTGGAATTGTCAGTTCGTGCAAATAACTGTCTGAAAAATGACAAAATCAACTGGCTTGGTGAATTGGTCCAAAAGACCGAGGCCGATATGTTAAAGACCCCGAACTTTGGTCGCAAGTCATTGAACGAGATAAAGATTCAATTGGAAGCGATGGGCCTTGGCCTTGGTATGGAGGTCCCAGGTTGGCCACCAGAAAATATCGCCGAATTGGCCAAAAAATATGAAGATCCGTACAAATAAATGGAATGCCCATGGCTAAACAAGACCGAACCAAAGAACAAAAGATAAAGCAGTACAAAGAAGGCAAAAAGCGCCTTGACGAACGTGGCGGTTTGTTTTCTCAGCTGCTGGCGGGATTGTTTGGCCTTGGCAAATATGGGCACCCAAAATAGGTTTGTGTTTCTGGGGGTATGCCCCTGGGCACGAAAGTTGGTGGAATCCCGTCCCAAATGGGGCAGGGCAGAAAAAATAAAGGAGTAACCAAATGAGACACCAAAAAGCAGGTCGCACTTTTAATCGCGACACAAATGCGCGCAAAGCCTTGTTTATTGGGCTGGCGAAAAACTTGATTGAAAAAGAACAAATTAAAACAACTTTGCCAAAGGCCAAAGATCTGCGCACGGTCGTGGAAAAATTGGTTACCCGTGCCAAAGTTGATTCGGTTGCGAATCGTCGTTTGGTCGCATCCCAGTTGGGTAATGCGTCTGATGCAACAGTGAAAAAATTGTTCACTGTACTGGGGCCGCGCTATGCAAATCGCCCAGGGGGCTATACCCGCGTGTTAAAGGCTGGGTTCCGCTATGGCGATGCGGCGCCAATGGCGATTATTGAATTTATTGACCGTGATGTGAATGCAAAAAAGCCCGTGAAGCCAGCTGTGGCGGCGGCAGATGCAAAAGAAGCGGTTGCCACCGAAGCAAAAGCAGAAACAAAAGCCGAAAAGGCACCAAAAACTGCAAAGCCTGCAACGAAAAAAGTCGCAACAAAGGACGCAGGGGCAAAAAAGCCAACGGCGGCAAACAAGACTGTTGCGGTCAAACGTCGTGCAACGGGAAAATAATCATTAGTGGTTAGTGATTAGTGGTTAGTGTGAGTTAAAAACGGTTGCGGTTGCAGCCGTTTTTATATTATCAATCAATGCTGAACCCCGACAGGTTGCACTAACAATTTTTTACACTTTCTGCTTTTTTATCGGACATTTTTATGATAAAATTAAAAAGATAATAGGGAGGGTGTCTTGAAAAAATTACTAGTCTTTTCGGCGATTTTTCTTTGTGGAATTGATGCGTATGCCGCAACAGCGCGCAGCGCGGTTTCTGCGTCTTCGGCGCGTGGTGGTGTTGGACGAAATGTTGTGACAACGGTTCCAACGGCAACGCCGACCCCCCAGACGCGAACGGTTGCAACGCGTGGTGTGTCGCCAACAACCGCAGTTTCCACATCGCAATCGGCCCAGACGGTCGCGCGTGGGCGCAGTGCAACGGCACCTGTGTCAAATGCGCGTGCAGCAAAGCAAAGTGTAATCAGTTCGGGAACAAAAGTTGCGGCCGCAGCGCAAAATACCGCCGTTGACCAAGTTTGCTGGGAAAAGTTTAATGGTTGTATGGATTCGTTCTGTATGTTAGACAATGCAAATGGCGGGCGCTGTATCTGCAGTGATAAAAATGCTGAATATGATTCGATTCTGGCGGAAATTCAATCGCTGGATGAACAGAGTTATCAATTGGCAACCGTCGGCGTAGAGCGCATAGAAATGGGTGACGGTGCGGATGCGGTTATGTCAAAAATGAACGCGGTGACAAAAAGTGTTGAAAAAGACAATGCGCGTGAAAAATCGAAACGTCAACTGCTGGATTTGACGGCATGGAATTCGGATTCGTTTGACTTTGATTCAGATGTTGATGTTGACGATATGTTTTCGGTTTCGGCGGACGGTATGTCGGTTCAGAATAAAACAGGCGATGCGTTGTTCCGCGTATCTGCGAAACTCTGTAATGCCCAGATCCCTGAATGTGAATCCCAGGCAAAAATGATGGAATTGATGTATCAACAGCGCGTGCGGTCTGATTGTACGGCCTATGAAAACAGTTTGCGGCAACAGCGTACACAAAGTGCGCAAAAACTGGCGGCGGCCCAAAGCGCAATGCGCGAAGCGGCACTGGAACAGTATCGTAATGCGAATAAATATGATTTGGGTCAATGCACTGTGCAATTCAAGCAGTGTATGCAGACAACTGGCGGATGTGGTGACGATTTTTCAGGGTGTGTGGAATGGTCTGTGCGTGAAGGCCTTGTGAATAAAGATCAAACATCACAGACAATCAAAGGCACAACATCAAAAATCGAACTTTCTGGGGCGACATATGACGTATTGCTGGGGAAAAAAGAACTGTGTATGAGTGTGACGCAACAGTGTGTGAATGTTCGTGACCAGGTCTGGGATACTTTTCTGCGCGAAGTGGCCCCCCAGGTGAAATCGGCGGAATTGGTGGCGGAATCGAATATGCGGACATCGTGCATTTCAAATATTGCGGCGTGTTTCCAAAAGGCGTGTCGTGATAATATTGATCCAAATGACCCCGATGGTTCGTACGATATGTGCTTGACACGGCCAGATACATTAGGCGATGTATGTAAAGTGGAAATTGAGCCGTGCCAGGGTACTAATGAAAAGATTATGGATTATGTGTATGCGCGATTGGCATCTATGCGTGTGGATTCGTGCACCAAAGAATTTAAAAGTTGTTTAACATCCGAAGATCGTTGCGGTAAAGACTATAGCCAATGTGTTGGGTTGGATACAGCGACGATTGTTGCACTGTGCCCGCCAGAAAAACTGGTCGGGTGCCAGAAAGATGGAAAATCGGTGTACGATGAACTTACACAGATTGCACAGGGTATATTCCTGAATATCGATAACAGTATGCTGGCCCAGTGCCAGAAAGCCGCGGACGCAGCGATGATAAAAGTCTGTGGCAGTACGGAAAATTGTGACGGATTGGTTGTGGATGATGGCCTTGGCGCACGCAGTTTAGAGTACAAGATTTGTCAGGTTCGTAGTTCCAGTGATATTGGTTCAAGCACACCGGGTGCTACATCGCGTATAACACCGTTGACATCCATCGATTATAACAGTTGCATACCAAATACAGATATGATTTCGGACACAGACCTTGGTCGCAGTTCAGCCCAAATTGGTGGAACTACAACAAAAAATCAGCCCAAAAACTGGGTGGCGATTATCGATGGTATGATTTACTGGGAAAGTGTGGTTGTTAATGATATTAATGCAAAGAAAACAAATGCTGATTATGATGCGTATGGCAAACTTATCAGTATCAGTGATTATTTGGATGCGCTGGGGGTTGACAAGACGGACCTGACCGATAATCAGTTGGAGCGCATAACGCGTGAATTGGCATCGCTACAGACCAGCATCAATAACGCGATTTCTACGATTGAATCGGATACGATGGTTCGGTATTGCAAGCAGGGACGTGGTGATTCGTGGCGTACAACGACGGGTGACGGGGAAGATGCGGGACGTTTCCCACATTTAACCGATCAAATGCGCCAGATTATAACGACATCTGCACTGGCGAAAACCAAAGAAAATTATTATGCGAAATATGACGAATTGAACAATAAAATGCTGCAAGATTATAGCAATATTGCGGAACGCGTCGCGGTCATCAATGGGAAAAACGAAAAAGATTCGTATCGTGATGCGTCACGTTTGGCGTGCTTGAATATGGCGGACGCCAGTGGCCTTGCGCGTTCAGCCAAACCGCCAAAGAGTGGGGTTGCAGCTGCGGCGATTGCAGGTGGAATGAGTGGATTCACCCCTGGTGGAATAATAGCCGCCGGTGTTACTCTTGCTGGCATGATGTTGAATAATGCTGAGTCTGATGATGCAAATGGAGAATCAAAGGGCTATCTTAATCATAATAAGAACAGTTTGGTTGCAAGTAATGAGGTTGGTCAATGGAATTATAAAGAAACGATAACCACTACCTTTGATTGGGACAATATGGTCTGTCATAAATGTATACGGTCCCAGCAGTGTTTGAAAACAAAAAATCCGTTGGTCGGTGACAAGTATTGCGATGACTGGGATGAACCGGTCGAGAATTGTTCCGATACCCAGTTCTGATATTGGGCCGTGCTGTTTCCGTCACCCCGTGCTCTGACACGGGGTCTATTGTGCGTTGTCATATCCACCGATGGACGATGTTTATGTGTCGTGGCTTGTAGAGGTTACTAAATTCGATGACGCAAATTGTTCGTTATAGTGGTACCAAATATTAAAACACCAGAATTGTCATTGCGGGCATCGGGCCCCGCAAAATTTGAAAAATTTTGTGGGTGATAATCGACCCGCAATAGGGTAAAAATGTAACGAATACTTCGAAACAATTTCGCATTGTTCGTCACAGGTTTCCTGGGCCCTATGGCGGACCAAACCCGCCATGACAATTCATGGTGTAACGTAAAGAGAGTATCAGAAGCAAAATATTGTCATCGAATTTAGTAATTTTTTGATGATGTTTTTAATTTGTTTTTTTCCTGCACCAGCCCTGGCTTTTGCCTTGCGCATTTTTGACCAATTCATATGTGTCAATACATTCTTTTGCTGCGCAAACGCATTTAATTGTAGACTCGTTATTTTGCGATTTGCATTCTATTGCGTTTTTGCTTTGTTCATTTTTAATATAGATACCTGATTTTGCGTGCCATTTGGTTAAATCGTCAGATGTGCATGTGTTACCCAATACAGCTGTGTTTTGGGTGCCTGTGCTTTCTTGGTTTTGCCTGGTGTCACTATTATTGTTGTTTTGGGTGGTTGTTTTTATTGTCGCTTTGGCTATGCACTTGCCGTGGCTATGCACTTGCCGTCTTTCCAACTGCATTTGTCGTTTTGTACGCAAGTGGATTCTGTATTTATTATGGTACATGCATAAATGTCAGCAACTGGAACATTAGATTTTTCTAAAACCTGTTTAGTTTTATCGAACAGGGTGTTTGTTGTCTCATCCCCTCTGGGTTTTTCAACATTTGGCGTATAGTTTCTTTGGTCGCCGTTTTCGCCTTGATTTTCTTGGGCTTTTGCTGCTTGTTCGGCGGCGACGGCTTCGTCACGGGCGGTTTTGGCTTTCTGGGTATCCCTTGCACGGCCAATTGCGTCCGATGATAATAAACCCGCCGCCGATCCGACGCCTGCACCCAATGCCGCCGCAGATGCAGACTTTTGTGACCGCGTCAGGCGGTATGCGTTTTCTTTGAATGTCGTGACATCGATGCCGAACCAATTTGTGTTGCACTGGAAAGTGTCACCCGCGTACAGTTTCTTTGATGCTTTCGGTGTTTCGGTGTCGTCGCCTGCAAAGAAGTTCACAGTGTACACGCAATCCAGTGTTCGTTCGTCAAGCGTCGCGCCAAGGCGTTTACAACTGGCGCGCATTAAATCGCGCAATTCGTAAAGGCGCGCTTCGTCTTTCTGGACATTGGCGGTGGCGACGGTTCGCAGTGTGCCAAACGCACCCATAACGCGGGCGGCCAGTCCACTGTCTTGTTCCCGACATTCGCGCGCGACAGATTCGCATTTCGATATTGCGCGGTCACCGTCTGATTTCGCAAGGCATTTATCAAGGTATGTGCCACATTCGGTGAATATGCAACTGTTATAGCGATTGCCACAATTTAACACTGAATTATAGTACGCCATACGCACATTCATATCGCGGTCCGCCAGGATTTCCGGCGCAAGTAATGTGTATTCGTGCCCTGTGCACTTTGTCGCGCGACGGCATGCGTCCATTTTATCACCCCAGATGGTGGTCGAATCATTTGCGCATTTTGTGAAATCGTTTCCACACTTTTCCGACATACATTTGCGCAGTCCCATATCACACGCATTTGCCCCCGTCGTTCCCGATGATGTGGTGGCGGTTGTTTGGTTGCCTGCGCTGTCCAACAGGGCGCGTTGCTGGCGCACACGTTCGGCCAAATCATCTGATGATGTGTCGGGCGCGATACCGCCAATGTCGGTCAGCACGTCATTAAACTGCGATGTTTTATTATCCACAACGATAACGCGTTCGGGTTCAGGTTCGGTTTCGGTTGCCGCTGGGGCGGTAGTGTTCGTGGTTGCGGTTTTCTGGGCTGTCACCGTCGGCATACGCGATGTTGATGCACCCGTTGTGACTTTGGGGCGGGCGGTGGTTGATGATACACTGGGGCGTGCCGATGTAGTTGCGGCGTCCGCACAAAGCGTCACCAAAGCAATCGCAAAGATTGAACATTTCGATAAAAATTTAGCCGTTTTATTCATTGTTTCCTATTTTAATACGTTGCATGCAGTGTCCCAGAACTTGCACAGTTCGGTTGCGATTGCGCGCTCGTTCGATGTTTCGCACTTGCCGTGCATATTCTTTGCACATACGCTGGTGATACAAGACTGTGACGCTGAACCATTACTGCAATTCGCGCGTGCGTTCTTTAATTTGTTTTCGCGTGTGGTTTGATAGTCGGTGACCAGTGCACTGACCAATTTTTCACGATTCGCATAGGCGTTTTTGCGCGATGTGGCCAATGATTCACGAAATTCAGCGATGTATTCGTCGCACCCGACGGATTCGGTGGCGCATTCGCCGACAAACTGTGTAAAGTCTAAATCGTTTTCACATGTGGAAAATCCCGTGCCACACTTTTTATTCATACATGCAGAGAATGTTGTGCTGCATTTGTTTTTGGTTGGTTTGTTGGCAAGATTTGACATCGCCGTTTCTATCTGCATACTGACACCTGCGGCTTTACAGGATTGTTCAATCAATTTGTCATAAATCGCCGATACATCATCGGTTGAACACTTTGGTAATTTTTTCAGGCATTCGGTCGTGACCCAGATATAACGTTTCCCAGGGTCAGATGGCGCGTTGCGCAATTCTTTTTCGGTTAAATCATATTTGGCGGTCTGGCCGACTTTTACATTGGTCAAGCCTTTGGTTGATGGAATGTCGCCGGCGGATGATGTACCACAGTATTGGCATCGGGCGGCGGGATTCATTCCGATATTTATCGCACATCCGGAATCAAGGCAACGCGTCAGGTTCGTTTTTGGACAATTCGACACCGCGGCGTTCGCACAGAACGTGGTTGCAAAGCCAATGATGGCAACAAAAATCATATTCGGATGATTCAACTTTCTCTCTGCCTGTTGTATGACATTATATCAAAAAAACATATTTGTTGCAAAACATATTTTTTAAATTTGCTATTGACAATGTAAAAATTTTGTCTATAATAGTGTCAGAAAACAACAAAAGGAGGCAAGAATGCCAAATAATATAAATAACAATAGAAACGGAAATAATAACAGAAACAGACGTGTTTGGTGGCCCTGGATTTTGACGGGCGGTATGATTGTCAGTGCGCTGATAATGCGCATGTGTGGTAATGGGTGCCCAGATTGCAGAAAACCTGCGGGCTGTGACGACTGTAAACAAAAGACAGAAATTAAAGTTGATGGCGACGCGGTTATCATAAACGACAGCCAAGAAACGAATGTTAATATCAACAAAGGTAATGGTAATCGTATTGATAATGCGAACAAAAGTACGGTTGTTACGCCACGGCCAAAACCAAAGCCACAACCAAAACCAGAACCTAAACCACAGCCAAAGCCGAAACCTGTTCAGCCAGAACAAATTCCAGTTCGGCCGGCGCCAGATATAGATCCAGTTGTAAAGCCAGATCCAGAACCAGACTGTAAAACGGTAGTGACCAAGAAAAAAGAAACATTTGTCTTTACTGGGTCAAATGCAAAGGATGCGGCGTTGCGTATGCTGGATGGTTACAGTTTGTAATGTGTTTGCGCGATGCAGAAAAATATGCGGGGCGATTTTTTCGTCCCGTTTTTTTTGCTAGACCGACATTGGATTCTGTGCTAGAATAATAGACAGCATAGTGGGAGAGAGATGAAGTTTGCCCAGTTGGCTTTGCTTGCCATGATTTTGGTTCCGTGTAGTGTCTACGCGGCGGGGGATGGTTTTACTATGGCGACCCAGTTGTTGGTGGCGGCGCGCGCAGGTGATACGCAACGCATTCAAATACTGGTGAATAATGGTGCGGATGTAAACTATGTTGATAGTACAGGGTTGTCATTGGTGTGTACGGCGATTATGAATAATGATTTGCGCACAGCCCAAATTCTGCAGATGTATGGCGCCGATGCGTCCAAGTGTGACCGACAAATTAAAAACTATACAACACGAAATTCGGCGGGCGAATCCCAGGGCGTGTGGGGCGGACTGACGACGGCGCAAAGCGTCGTGTTGTCGGCGTTGGGTGCCGGGGCGGTTGTTGCAGGAATATTTTTGTTAACGGACGCATTTAACCACAGTAATGATAATTCATCGTCTGGCGGGGGGTCGGGTGGTGGCGGTTCGGGCGGTGGTGGCTCGGGCGGTGGCGGTACAAATACGGGAACACCGTTGTTCGGTACGGCGGGTTTGCCAAATGGGCCCGCGTCGTTAAAAACAAACTATAAATACACAGATGGATTTGCGGTGTATTATCTGCAGAATTTGCCGTCTGGGGGCGACGACCCAGTTGATAATCCGTTCTATCCAAGTTTTGTGTTGATGAATGCGTACCAGAATTATTTGCTGTTGATGCGCGGGTATTCGCCGTTTGCGCGTGGATACTTTGGTATGCGGACACTGCGTAATTCTGACCGTTCGCCATTGGTATTGCCTGATACTGTGTCGGGTGGGCGGCCGGTCAATGTTGCATTGGTGACGGCAAATGGTATAAATGCCACCACGACCAGTTCGCTTAGTGACGATATATATTTCAGTTGGCAAGATCCAACCAGTTCGACGGTCACGGGAATTTCAAACAAGTATTATAATAATTTGCTGTCGGTATCGGGTTCGGTAAATTCGGTTACCGAAGATGCGTCGTTGGTTTTGTGGTTCGATTTATCGGGTTCGGGAACTGCAATACATAATGCCAATGCCCAGCCAGATGATAACACATTAGTTAAAATTGTTGGCGGATATACGCCCGAGAATTATACGGCGGATTTGTTCGGGTTTATGCCAAATGGGCAAATGACAATCTTTCGTACAGGCGGTGGTCAGGCGATGGCGGAATTGGAAACACCAGTTTCATCAGGCACATACACGGGGGATACAATTTCGGATGGTGATACGGTCGAGTTGTTTGGAAAAACACTGACTGTGACAATCAATGGTAATGCGGTGTCGCTGAGTGATGCCACCGATACGTATTATGGTTATATCGGTGCCGATGGATTACTTTATATAGATTCAGACAATGATGGTGTGGTCAATATGGGGTATACAATGGCAGACAATGTTATTACCCAGACAAAACAATTACAGACATCGGATTATTATAACTATGGTGCGCTGGCGCGTGCATTGTCGTTGCGAACAAATGATGTCGGTGGGCCAGGGCGGTCAAAAACGGATGTTATTGCAAATACCAGTGTAATTAGTCCGCTGCACAGCCGTGATGTTGAAACAATCAATGCAGTTATGGCGGTTGGCCCAGAATTGGGCGACTATCAAACACGTTTGTACGAACTGATTGCGCAATATTATGGTAATACTTCGTCAACAGATTCTGGGTTGTCGCCTGTGTATAATGCATCGGTGTTTTTCAATCAACTGAACCAGGCGGCGTTGTATACAAAAACGAACAGTATGGACGATTTGTCGTTGCCGTTAGTGGTGTTTTCCACGGGGGCATCGATTCAGAATACTGGTTCGGCGTATGCGGATGAATTGCAATTAGCGGGCTTTGAAAATGCGGCGCCAATCGCGTATCCGAATTTAGAGCATTTGTTTATGTCGGTGGTGGCGGTTGGCACATCGACATCCGATGTCAGCGAAATAACACCAAATACAAATGGGACACCGTCGGGTGGACTGTATGAATTGGCGCGTTGGAATGACGGCACAACATACTATAAATCGCGCATTTGTGGTGCCGCGGGAACCGCTGTAAACGGTATCGATCCATGGTGTTTTGCGGCGGTTGGTTTGACCGATGACAAAGCGACTGCGGCGGCGGCTGGGGCGGCGGGTGTTTTGGCATCGGCGTTTCACTATATGTCACCCGAACAGATTTTCTTGTTGTTGGCGCTGACAGCGGATGGACCGTATTTAGGGCGTTTAACAACCACAACCGGAACGGGCAGTGGCGTAATGTTGTCGCAAACAGAATTGGCGGCGTATCTGCGTACGATGTATGTGATGCCCCAGGAATACGCGTCGGATGATACCCAACAATACCTTGAAAACTTTAAACAGGTCTATGGGTTTGGCGTTATAAACCTTGAACGCGCGACAACACCGGGTACGAATTTATATTTCTATGATGGAACGAATATTGTTTCGTCGTCAAATAACGCGTATTGGCGGGCCGCAGTGAACACAGGTCTGCGTTCGTCCAGTGCATTGAATTTTGGTAATAACACAATCAGTATCGCGGCGTATGATGTACTGGAAAGTAATGACGGTTCAATGCAGTTGCCGCGTATATGGGAAAATAATGTCAATTTTGGTAATAGCGGTCGTCATGGTTTGTATATGGGCGATGTGTTGGGCGATTTGCGTACCCGCACAGATACGGATGTGACCGAAAAAATCGGGAATCTGTCATTCAGTCTGTCCCAGTCTGCGCGCGCCTATGATGATGGTATGGGCGGGCTGGACAATATGCGGTTTGAATACGAATACGGTAATTGGAATTTGATTGGTGATTACCAGCGGTATTTAACCGATGGCGCATCTCGTTTTGTTGGGATGGTGAATCCTGTGTTGGCATTGGCGTCGAATGCAGTGACAGGTGGCATATCGTACAGCGTTGGCAATTGGTCATTTGGTGCGCGGGCGTTTTCGGGTTCTGTGACGGATGAATTGCTGTTGGCAAATGACCCAGTGATTTCGGCGACATACGAACCGATGCAGTTGGGTACGATTACAGGTGCCCAGTCTGGAATAGAATGGAAAAATAATCATTTTGGAATTCATACCAATGTCGGTGCGTTGCATGAAAGTAATACTTTGATGGGGGCGACGACATCGGGATTATTTGCGATGATGGGCGCGGATACAGCCTTTGTTGATACAGATATGTTTTGGGCGCCATCGGATTTTGTGCGATTTGGTGCACGCGTGACATTTGCGCACAGTACACCGAATACACAGAATGAATCGATGTTCGATTTATCGCCGATGGATTTGAATGCGTTCGCATTCAGCGCGGATTTTGGTAATTTGAATATTGGCGCGTCTTTGCCGTTGGCGGTGTGGCGCGGTAATATGCGCTATGCGTACGCAGACTATGACATTGTCAGATTGGACGATGGACGGTATGATATTGCGGTGTCTGATGTTGGCACGCGTGATATTGATGTTTCGGCGCGCGCACGTGAAGTTCGTCTGAATGCGACATATCGTCACAGTTTTGGCGAATTTACCGATGGCGCATTTGGGTTTATATACCGTATACATCCAAATAACATCGATGAATTCGGCAATGAATCGCTGTTTATGTTGAAATTGACGCATCGGGTCGGAATTTAAAACTTGACATATTATTTATTTTGGCTAGCATTGTATAACTTTGAAAAATAAAGGCATAAAAATGGTGTTTGTAAAATATTTACTTGGTAAAACTGGGTTATTTCCGAAATGTCTGCCCCAGGTCAATGATGTATTAGAGGCCGCCCTTGATTCATATGAAATCAGTCGGGTCAAAACGCCACGTGGTGTGCGCTATTTTTATGTTGTGCCGACGTTCCCAGATAACAGGGAAATGGTCGCAAAGTTGCTGCGTACATTTCGGGCGAATGGGGTTATATTGCATGCACATTTCAGTAAACATTACAATATGCGTGTCTATCGTGTTCGCGATCGTGGCCAGCAATTTATGCGTGATGTGATAAAGGTAAATCAAGATGCGGGCCAATTCCAAAATATTATGAAATATCGTATCCAAGAAATAACAATGGCGCCGAATATGTTGGTAAAATTGCTTGGCCGCCGTGAAAAATAGGGCTTGGTGGCCAGTGAAATCTGGAACAATGTTATAATTGTGAAACTGTTCCAGGGATGACTGGCCACTGATGCGGTCTATTGCCCGTTTTATGCCAATTTGTGGATGACCAGGCCGCTGCGCAGTTTTGGTTCAAACCATGTTGTCTTTGGTGGCATAATGTTTCCAGTATCGGCAATGTCGATAATCTGGCGCATTGTCACAGGGTACAGCGCAAATGCAACCGCCATTTCACCACTGTCAACGCGTTTCTGTAATTCACCAAGGCCACGGATGCCACCGACAAAGTCGATTCGTTTGCTGGTGCGCAGGTCACCAAGGTTCAGTATTTTATCAAATACCAAATTTGACAATACTGTCACATCCAAAACGCCAATCGGGTCATTATCATTGTATGTGCCCGCGCGCGCAGTCAATGAATACCATTTGCCGTTTAAATACATACCGAAATTATGCAGTTTTGTCGGTTTGTAAATTTCGGTTCCCATTTCGCGCACTTCGAAAGATTTTTCCAATTCAGCAATAAATTGTTCAGGCGTCAAACCGTTCAAATCTTTGACAACACGATTATAGTCGATAACCTTTAATTGGCTTTCTGGGAAAATCACCGCAAGGAAATAGTTGTATTCTTCATTTCCTGTGTGATTCGGATTTTGTTCACGCTTTTCTGCACCAACGCGTGCCGCCGCTGCAGTGCGATGATGGCCGTCGGCAACATACAGGGCAGGGATGTTTTTAAATATCTCGGTAATGCGTGCGTTTATTGCGTCGTCGCGAATAACCCAGAATTTATGTCCGAATCCGTCCGCTGCAACAAAGTCATATTCGGGTGCATTATTTTTAACAAAGTTGTCGACGATTTCATTCATTTCGGCAACATCAGGATACGCAAAGAAAACCGGTTCAATATTTGCGTTCTGGATACGAACATGAATCATACGGTCGTCTTCTTTGTCTTTGCGGGTCAGTTCGTGCTTTTTGATTTTGCCGCTCATATAGTCGTCGACATTCGCCGCCGCAACCAGACCATATTGCGTGCGACCGTCCATTGTTTGGGCATAGATATAGTACATTTCTTTGTCATCTTGTTTTAACCAGCCACGATCCTGCCACAGTTTGAAATTTTCGACGGCTTTGTCATAGACTGCGTCGCTGTGTTCATCGGCGATTGGGTCAAAGTCTATTTCGGGTTTAATGATATGCAGTAATGATTTTTCGCCGGCTTCGGCTTTGGCCTCGGCCGAGTTCAATACATCATAGGGACGCGATGCAACCTCGGCGGCCAGTTCTTTTGGTGGACGAATTCCTGCAAATGGTTTGATTTTCATATTATCTCCTTTTGTTGTTACAGGTGCACCTGATTATATACCGAAAAAAACAAAAGGCAACAATTTGATTTTGTTTATGGTTTTTCCGTGGGTTTTTGGGGCGATTCGGGGTGGACATAAACGAAGGTTTATGTCCAGTGTTTTTTTTATTTTTTGTGATTTTTAAAAACCCCAGAAATCTGGTTTTTTTTGTTTTTATTTTTTTGCTTTTTGTCTTTTTTATACCCCGGACAAAAACCTTCGTTTATGTCCATAATGTGAACAAGTAAACAGAGAGATGCTTTGAAAAAATTACCGCTTGTGATTTTTGTCGGATTCGTTGGGTTCGCGCCGATTTCATACGCGGACAATAATTGTACAGGTGCGACGTATTATGATGCAGATTCTGGTACCTGTATAGACTGTCCGAATGGTTATGATTATAACACTGAATCGGGTAAAACCAGTGTCAGTCAGTGTCAAATTCACTGTGCTGGTGGTACATGGATGGGTGGCTATACAACATTAGAATATATCGAAGGTACTGGCACACAATACATTGATACGAATGTAGCAGGTTTTGATACTGGCAACTGGCAGATATATGTTAAATGGATGTTGACTGATACACCCGCTGCGTATTCGGTCATAGCCGGTACCAGTGCGCCAACTGGCTATAATGCGTATTATATCTGTACTAACAACGAAAGTCCAAATAGTTATTTAATATGGGCAAATGGCAATATGGGTGGTGCTGGGGGATATCATATAACATCGCTGAGAAACAACCGAATTCACGAGGTGGTGTTAGAAGACGGACACTTTACCGCAGATGGCACGAATATTAGCATTACAAAACAAAGCAAAACAATAAGTGCCACAAATCGCTTTGGTTTGTTTGCTGCGGGTAGTAACGGAGGCGGTACAAAGTTTTCTGGGCGCATATATGCGTCATGGGCGAAAAAAGATGGTGTGTATCAATTTAATTTAATTCCTGTGCGGCGCGATTCTGATGGCGCAATCGGTATGTACGATGGGGTCAGTGGTACATTTGTGGCAAATTCTGGGACGGGCGATTTTGTTGCGGGACCCGTGGTTGGGGCCAAATGCGTAAATGTTGGTTCGGATTACTGGACCCCAGAAAGCACAATAAACTATGGTTCTGTCGGAATACGCAATGCCTGCCCAACGGATACTCACACGGTTGGCTGGGGACATGGGGCAGACAGTGCAAATGATTGTGGCTATGCGTTTCATGTTGGAAACATGGTTTTGCGTACACGAAAAGACAAAGTAACAAATATGGCGATACATATTCGTATGCAAAATGGCGAAATTCAGTACGTCAACTTGACACCCGATAATCATAATTTGTCGAGTGTGCATTTAGTTGGTCCCGATGGATTGCAATATACCGCTTATGATGACAGTTTGTTTTATGGTGAACGGGATTTCGAGACCGGACAACAGATAGTACAATAACAAATACCCTACATTGTAATCGGGGCGTCGAATATCGTTTCTTGTTTAACTGTGTCCAGTGGATGTGACTGGAACGGCACAGTCGTAAAGTCTATCGTGTTCATATCAATGCGTCGAATCGTGCGGTTGTACATCGTGTGATAGTACACTATGCGATTCGTGATGTCGGTCGCGATTGTCCACTGGGTCGCAGATGGCATATCAAATGTTGCAGTGCCAATTTTATATGCTGTACCGAACGGAACATCGACATTGTTCAAAATATGGAAAGATTGCGCAATGGTGTCGGCGGCATTCGATTGCTGAATAGAATATGTCTTTAGAAATGCTGCACGCACAAATCGTGATGGTGACGAAAAATCACCAGGCAGCCCCAACAGCCCTGTACCGTTACTGAGCGAGCGCAGTTTAATCGGGCCAAACGGCGTTGGGCCTGCGGTTCCGGGAACAAGATTCACATAGTTATCAAGATTCGTCATATGCCAATCAAAGTTCGGCGCGTTCGTGATAACACCTATTGGGTTTTCGTGGAATGTTGGGACGCCGTCAATAATTTCCATAACAACTTGGTGGCCGTTGGGTTCAGTAATGCGCCAATGCACAGTCGATGCAGTTGGGTCTATGTTGACGATGCGCACATTGTCGATTGCGTTTTTGACTTCGTCAATGGTCGAAAATTGCGATAGTATCCACGATACAACCTGGAAATCGGCAATGGTTTCATCGCGCATGTCGGCGGAATAGGGCATATATTTTCCAAAATCTGGGAAATAGAATAATGCAGCCGATAGTCCTGCTTCGTTTGTGCCGTCGACAATAAATTCGGGCCGCTGCATGCCAAGTCCAACAAATCCGTATTTAGATGTGAATTTCATGCCGCTTTGGGTGCCGTCAGGCAATAACGATTGCTCGGTATGATTGCGTGGCGAAATGACATAAATATTATCCATTTCTGACCCAGACCAGTCGACAGTGCGCGCAACGACGACAGATTTGTCCGACGCGGTCAATGTGATTCCTGTGCAGGCGTCTGCGCCACCGAAATTTAACGAACACGACGCAGCAATAAAACATATTGGTAAAGTTTTTTTCATTTTGTGTCCTTTTGGTTGTTTGATATATTGTACGCCATGCGCCGGCATCAACCAATAGGAACGAATGCGCGATGTTGTGCGCATATTATTTTTTATTTGCAAATTGGAAAAGGGCGGTATATAATGTGCGCGCATTGGGGCATAGTTTAATGGTAGAACTCCGGACTCTGACTCCGTCAGTGTTGGTTCGAATCCAGCTGCCCCAACCAAGATGTGCAAACACGTCGACAAAGGCAGTTTTTTGTTGGAATTGCAATATTTACACAGAGTTCGAAAGTTTAGTTTTGAAAAATTGCAAATTTTTTGAATTTTCGAACTCGTTGTGATACAATGTTTGTAAAGGAAAATATCGTGACTGACCAAGAAATTAAAGAAAAAGTTAAAACTGTATTAAAAATGATGGAACAACAATTTCACAAAGTTGAACCATCACTAATGAATGCTATATCACGACAAGAATATTTTGAAAAACATCCTGAATTAACACAAGAACAAAAATTAAATTTGCCATTTTCTTTGTCTGCGCAAGATATTATCGATAAAAACATACCATGGTTAGTGTCAGGATGTACAGGGTGTTCAAGATTGTTTTCTAAATATGCCAGGGAGATTGGATTGAACGATTTCAAAGTTGTTTTGACAGTAAACACAGATCAAATAGGAAAAAAAGAGAAAGGACAATTACATGGCCATCAAGTTATTGCTGTGAATATGTCTGATGGTTTGCATATGATTGATGTCCAACATGGATTGGGTAAAAGTTTTGAAGAAATAGAAGTAAAGTCAAAATGCAGAGTCGATGAAAAAGTGAACTTTCAACGACACAATGGTTATACAATAGCAGCAATTTTAACACCGCAAGAATACGATACTATTGATAATTATGAACAGATAAAAAAGATTTATTTGGGTTGCAATACTGCCAAAAAGATTTTGTTAAACAATGCAACGAATACCGTAAATAATAAAAAACAAGTTGTATCCCCAGATAATCAGATTTCAATGTAAGTTGAGCAATCCCAACTTACCTTTTATACTATCAATCTCTTGTCCAATCTCTAACAATTCAGTTCGCGAATTGCACATATAGCACAACCACCCTTCGCGTCTTTGACACTTCGGGTGGCAGACCACCCAGGCGGAAAAGCAAATGCGAAGGAGTGTCGCGGCGTAGTGAGTGCAACGAACGAATACGGACAGAATTTTCTATATTAACCTTTGCGCTTTGTTAAAACTTTGTGCAACAGGTCGAGGCGGGTTTTTGTTCCTTTTATTTTATAGCATAATTTTATTAAATTACTTGCGTTCGGAAAAATTCAGTTGTATGATACCATCATAAGAAAGAAAGGAGAGAACATATGACCCACCGTTTTCATAAATTGTTACCCGCTGTTTCCGTACTGCCTGCGTTGCTGGTTATGCCTGCTGTGGCGGATCCCGTTTTAGACGGTTCGCGTATAGTTGTAGAGCCTGGTACAGAACTGGTGATAACCCCATCAGACAATGTGGTTTTTCAAAATCTCAATTTTACTGGTAATGGCGGCGCGGCATATAATTCTGGTACTTTGACAATAGGTGGCGCATCTTTTGAACATAATACGGCCACTGGGAATTCTGGGGCTATTGCACAACATAATACCGCATCGGTATTGAATTTGACAGATGTGGATTTTATCCAGAACAGTGCAGATTGGGGCGGCGCGATTGTTGCACGCGGGACTGTGGATATAACAGGTGGTGAATTTGATGGTAATACGTCGAATGATGGCGGGGGTGCGATTTATCTGGCTACGTTGGCGAACAAAGGACATCAATTAGACATCAATGGTACATCATTTATCAATAATTCGACAGCCGGTGTGACCGTTGATGGTGGTGGTGCAATAGCGTCGTTTTCTGATTTGGTTGTAAGCAATGCGACTTTCACAGGTAACAGTGCCCAGGGTACTGGTGATGGTGGTGCAGGTGGTGCGGTTATTATGGGTTCTGTATCAACGAACGAAATCAATAATACAACATTCAGTAATAATACAGCGGCTACAAGTGGTGGCGCCATCGGAACAAGAAACTTTTTCTTGGGCGATAATAACGAAGCGACGCTTGACATCGTTGGTGGTGGATTTACTGAAAATACCGCAGCAACAACTGGCGGTGCGATAGATAATCATTTTTATAATGATGCGGCGGATGATGGGTATGTAAAAGTAAGTGGTTCAACATTCTTGTCGAATAGTGCGGCAAGTGGCGGTGCTGTTTATAATCATGTTGGTATGATTGGTGATAATTTGATTGATGCACTGCATAATGGGAAACAAACGGCAGAGTCTGATCCCGCGCTGATTCAGGTTGGTAACATGTATCTGACGGGGGTGACATTTACTGGGAATACGGCGTCCGAGACAGGTGGTGCCATATACAATCAAGGTGTAATGACAATTGACGATACGACTTTTACCGACAATGTGGTGACCGACCAGGGTGGCGCAATTTATAACTATGGTTCGTTAAATATTGATGGTGCAGTATTTACAGGAAACCATACAACCAGTTCTGCATGGCCGTCCCAAGGTGGCGCAATCTATAATGCCGCAGATGATGAATATCTGGATTTGGCGCCAGCGGCGTTGAATATTTCAAATACGGTTTTTGGAAATGAAAACGATGCAGCGTCGGGAAACAGCGCGTTGCAGGGTGGTGCGATTGCAAACAATGGTGATTATGTCGATGGCACAGTGACGTTGACTAATGTGAATTTCTATAATAACAAAGCGTTTGCGGATTTGGATGATTCGGATGGCTATTCATCGTCATTGGGCGGTGCGATATGGAATGCTGGCTTGATGACGGTCAATGGTAATACAATGTTCAAAAATAATTCTGCCGAAGGCTATAACGTTGAAGGTGGCGCGATTTATAATTTGAAAAATATGACTTTTAACGATGCTGTGATATTTGATTCGAATGTTGCAAATGCGACGGATTTTTCGGGTAATGGGGCATTTGGTGGCGCGGTTTATAATACCAGAAATATGACATTTGCAGATATGGCGACCTTTTCAAATAATAGAGCGATTAATGCGGTTGAACCGACATTGCCGATAGAAAATAAATATTCCCAGGGTGGCGCCTTGCATAACAGTGGCACGGTCACAATGGCGAGCGGGGCATTATTCGTGGGAAATCGTGCAGATTTAGGTGGCGGAATTTATAATACTGGCACTGTTGATATGACGGATGTTGTGTTTACGGATAATATTGCCGACCAGCGTGGTGCAGCAATATACAACAAAGGTACAGTCAATATTTCGGCACTGAATGAAGATGTTATCTTTCATAACAACACGGTAAACGGTCAAGTGTATGATATTTATAATTCTGGGGTATTGAATTTTAACGCTGGGGCAACAAAGTCAATTAGTCTGGAAGGTGTTCAAGGCAATGGCACAATCAACAAAACAGGTGATGGTGTTTTGACGATTTCGGAATATGCGGCGCGTCATACGATAAATGTGGACGAAGGTGAATTGCATTTGACGACGGGTGTTGATAATTTGTATCAATCGAATGTCTATGTTGCATCGGGCGCGACAATAAATACTATTGATAATTTAATCAATGATTATGCGTCGTCGATTATGTTATCAGATGGTGCGATGGTAAAAGGTGATTTAGACTATACAAATGGTTTGGCGGATTTGTATTCGGCGGATGATGGTGCGACAATTATATACAGTATGGCAAATCCATTAGATATAGGTGTCCAATATGGCGCATCAAAGACAATTCGTGTGGTCGATGGCGAAGATGTCACAGTCAACGCAGGGACGGGCTTTGCGTGGTTCGATAGTGATCATGGTTTAACATTGACATCGTCGGGCAATGCAGACGGCAGTGTTGTTGTGACTGGTACGGTTGGCGGTATAAATGCAGCGGTCGGTGCGGCGGATGCATCGGCGGGCGTGCATCAAGAAATCGCCTATGTCGTAACAGAAGACGAAGTTTTTGATGGCGCGCACAACGTGATTCAAGAGGCCGATTTTGCTATCACGGGTAACGGTGCCGATGGAAATGTTTTGACATTGGCGGATAATTTGATTGTTGATACGGGTTCGTCGCTGACGATTACAGATGCAGCGTTGGCCCAGGCAACCAGTTCAGAAAAGATTCAAAATAAATTTGGCGCGGTTCTGAATATTAAAAATTCATCTGTCGGTATTGAAATTGATAACGCAGGGATTTTGATGTCTGATCCGACGACATATTCGGGTGTAATCAATAATACGGGCGCGGCGTCGTTTGCAGGTGATATATTTGAATCCAGTGCGGTTCTGAATAATTCCAGTGCAGTTGCGTTGGCCGAAGATGAATTGGGCAACAGTGTCATATTTAATTCGGGCGCGTCAATTACAGGTACAGGTGTAATTGATTTAGTCAGTGGCACGACCCAGTTCAATAATACTGCTTCGTCGAACACCATCAATTTGGCAAATGGTGCGGATTTCAGTGGCGTGCTGGCCAGTACAGGGACACTGAATACCCAAAACGGCCATATTGATACGGTCACGGGGTCTGTGACGGGTGGTACATTGAAACTGGATGCCAGTTTGATTGGTGCAGGCGCAGTTGATACATTTGCCGATGCAACAGGCGCAGAGATAAATGCAATAAACTTGATTGCCAGTGAATATGGCAATGCGTCATCATTGACTGTGAATTTGAATGGTGCGACATTGGCGGATAATTTCGTTGTGACAGGGGCGACGAATTACTATACCGATGTTGCGGTTGATTCAGAATCTGGCAATTTGGTATTCAGTGATAAATTGCTGAACACTTCGGGATTCTATACATTGGCGGATGCAACATGGTCGGGTGGCGAATATATCAAGAGTGCCGCAACCTATGATACGCCGGCGGATGCAAATCATTTAACCATTGGTGGTGCATTGGCGGCGTTGGATTCGGCAATTGTGAATCTGCATGAAATTGGGGCAGGTAACGAAAATAACGGTGCACATGTGATGGTCAGTGACGGCACAAACAAGACTGCAGAAATGGCGGCGGCGACGACATTGGCGGACGGCTATTATGTGAATATGATCAAAACCGATGCAACGGCGCACAGAACTGGGTTGTCGGCGGACTATTTTGCGGATGCAGGTGATGACGACCCGACGAATTCCGCGATAATATCGTTGACGGTTGGTAATGACACAGCGCATACATCAACGGTTGATATTTCGGGCGATGTTGTGAATATTGCGGGTGCAACCGCCATTACAGGAAATACAACAGTGAACGGTACTTTGTCGGCGGGTGCAACAACGGTTTCGTCACTGACGGTTGGTGGCACAACAGTTGATGGCATTGATACCACGGTCACAACGGACAGCGGTAATTTAATCACATCGGGTGCGGTTGCAACGGCGCTGGGTGGCAAACAGGATGCAATCACATCCAGCAATAAACTGGATGCGGGTTTGATTGCAACGGACAGCACACACCAGTTTGTGACAAA
>Ga0310786_10000571_pt1 | contig 59610 bp, 47 predicted proteins | sample AusTroGonzalo_MG_FD_203881 | JGI IMG/M metagenome (GOLD analysis project Ga0310786, IMG submission 203881) | Bovine rumen microbial communities from tropical cattle in Woodstock, Queensland, Australia - Gonzalo_03 (v2) (version 2) | ecosystem: Host-associated > Mammals > Digestive system >...
TAAAGGAATTTGTTATGTCTCGTGCAGGAAAATATCCAGTAGAAATTAAAAATGGTGTGTCGGTTGAAATGACCGAATCGGCCATTGTTGTTAAAGGACCAAAAGGCGAATTGAAAATATCTTTGGATACTAAAAACGCCGGTTTGGTTGATGTTAAAATAGAAGATGGTCACGTTGTTGTCACACCGAAAAACGCAGAAGACAAAGCGTCACGCGCAATGTGGGGCACAATGACACGCAATATTAAATCTGCGGTCAAAGGTGTCACCGAAGGCTTTTCAAAATCTATGTACATGAAAGGCGTTGGTTACAAAGCGTCGGTCAAAGGCAACATCTTTACATTGGTTGTTGGTTTTTCTCATGATGTAGTTATGGAAATACCAGCCGGGTTGACTGTGACAATGGGTGAAACACCAACAGAATTTACTATCTCTGGGATGGATAAAAACTTGTTGGGTCAATTTGCAGATAAAATTCATAAAATCCGCAAAGCAGATCCATATAAGGGTAAAGGCCTTTTCTATAAAGACGAATATGTCCGTCGCAAAGAAGGCAAGAAGAAATAATCTTAGGTTCGGTTGTGTTATGAGTAAAAATAATGGTTTTATGTTTATCTCTAAAAGATTTCCAAAAATTGCGGCATTTATAAAGGAGTTTTTGGAATACGCAAACGATTACCTGGGGGGACAAAAGTGGGGTGCTGTGAAAGACCAGCAACTTACAAAGCAAAGATAATTTCCGCTGTTACGGAAGTTAATAAAAATGGAAAAATAAAATGTTAAAACATTTATCTTCTGAAGAAAGACGTACATTGGCAAATCGCGGTGCGTTGAAAAGAAAGAATCCTGGCAAAATTCGTTTGTCAGTTTTCAGATCAGATCGTCATATTGAAATTCAGGCTATTGATGATGTAAAGGGATGCACTTTGTGCGCAGCATCATCAAAAGAAAAAGATTTCAAAGGCAAAGGTTGGAATATCGCTGGGGCGGAAATGTTGGGCAAAATTTTTGCAGAGCGTGCCGCAAAAGCAGGTATCAAAGACAACTGTTATTTTGATCGTGGTCGTTATTTGTATCATGGTCGTGTAAAGGCTTTGGGCGATTCTATGCGCGCAAACGGAATGAAAATTTAATTTATGGAGCGTAAAACAATGGCACGTTTTGATGATAAAAAATTACAGACAGATAATTTGGTAGATAAATTAGTTTCTATCAACCGCGTTTCTAAGACAGTGAAGGGCGGGCGTAATATGTCTTTTTCGGCATTGGTTGTTGTTGGGGACAAAGCTGGTTTGGTCGGTTTCGGCAAAGGTAAAGCATTGGAAGTTCAAGCCGCCGTTCAAAAAGCAACCAAGGCAGCAAAAGCAAAAATGATTCGTGTTCCTTTGAAAGAAGGTCGCACATTGCACCATGATAGTTCTGCAAAATATGGCGCCAGCAAATTGGTTGTTCGCAGTGCTGTCCCAGGTACTGGTATTATTGCTGGTGGTGCGTTGCGTGCAGTTTTTGAATGTTTGGGTGTTCAAGACGTTGTGGTTAAATCCCAAGGTTCAAACAATCCAAACAACATGATTCGCGCTGCGTTTTTGGCATTTGAAAAAATGAATTCACCAAAAACAGTGGCTGCGCGTCGTGGTAAAACTGTGGCAGAAATCATTGCTGGTCGTGATGGCAAAAAATTAGAAGTTGCCGAAGAAGCAAAATAAAAAATAAACCGAGTACATAATCTTGCATTATGTGCGAAACAGACTATATCATAGTCATAGGACAAAAAGGAAAAAAAATGAAATTAAATGCTTTGATGGATAATTTCGGTGCTCGTAAAGATATCAAACGCGTTGGTCGTGGTATGGCATCGGGATATGGTAAAACAGCAGGTCGTGGAACCAAAGGTCAAAAGGCACGTGCCGGTTCAAGAAAACAGGCCACGTTCCAAGGGGGCCAGATGCCAATTATGCGTCGTTTCCCAAAATTTGGTTTTAATAATCCATTTGCGAAAACATATGCAACTATTAATTTGGGTGATATTGAAAAATTTATTGCGTCTGGCAAAATTGATGCCGCCAAAGAAATCAATATTGATTCTTTGTTTGATGCAAAAATTATCAATCGCAAATTTGATGGTTTGAAAGTATTGGCCAAAGGCGAAATTAAATCTGCCGTTAACATTGTTGCAACAAAATGGTCCAAAGCCGCAGAAGCAGCAATTGTAAAGGCCGGTGGAAAAATCGCATCTAAATAATTTAATTACACATCTGTGATTTTTTCACAGATGTGTTTATAAAATAAAGTTCAAAACCAATGATGTCTTTTAAAAATATTTTTAAGAATTTATCAGATTTACAGAAACGTATCTTGTTCACGTTGGGCGCGTTGATTGTTTATCGTATTGGTTCGTTCATCCCATTACCGGGTGTGAATGCCAGTGCGGTTTTACATTTGTTCAATGGCGATAACGGGATGATGGGAATGTTTGATATGTTTTCGGGTGGATCGTTGTCACGTATGTCCGTGTTGGCTTTGAACATTTTCCCATACATTTCCGCATCAATCGTTATTCAACTGCTTAGTGCGACCAGTAAATCTTTGACTGATTTGCGCAAAGAGGGCGAATCGGGACGTATCAAAATCAACCAATATACGCGTTATTTGGCGGTGTTGTTGGCCGTGGTTCAAGGTTGGGCCGTGGTTCGTGGTTTGGAATCAATGGCACCAGTTAATGGTGTTGCGGCGGTTGCAAATCCAGGTTTTGCGTTTGAATTGTCTGCGATAATCGCGTTGGTTGGTGGAACTGTGTTTGTCATGTGGTTGGCGGAACAGGTCACATCACGTGGTATTGGCCAGGGCGCATCTTTGTTGATTTTTGCAGGTATCGTTGCAGAAATCCCGGGTGGTGTCGCGAAATTATTTTCGTTGGCCGGCGTTGGTCAAATGTCACCAGCGATGATTGCGTTGGTGTTGGGTTTTGTTGTCGGTATTGTTGCATTGATTGCTTTTGTAGAACAGGCACAACGTCGTATTCAAATTTTATACCCGCGTCAGGCGATGGCGAATGGTGTTATGAATACTAATGTTTCTTATTTGCCAATCAAGGTGAATATGTCGGGCGTTATGGGACCTGTGTTTGCTGCGTCTATTATGATGTTGCCGGCGTTCATTCAACGTTTTGTTCAAAGTGAAAATCTGGTTGTGCAAAATATATTGGGATTTTTTACATACGGAACATGGTCTTATATGATTATGTACACTTTGTTAATCGCGTTCTTTGCGTATTTCCAAACGGCCGTTGTATTTAATTCTGAAGAAACCAGCAACAATCTGAAAAATATGGGTGGTTATATCCCAGGTGTGCGTCCGGGTGAACAAACAATGCATTATTTGGACGATGTTGTATCCAAAGTGACTGCGATTGGTGTTGTGTATTTAATCGTCGTTTGCGTTTTGCCGATTATATTGAATACACGTGCGGGGATGCCTGTTATGATTGGCGGAACCAGTGTTTTAATCGTCGCGGGCGTTGTATTGGATACTATGAATCAAATAAAATCTTATTTGGTTGAAAAACAATATAGTGGTGTTGTGGCAAACACGCAAAAGAAAGGTCGTTTCCGTAATTAAACGGTGACGTCAAAAAGATTTGATTTTTGTTTTGGTTGTAATAAAATATCCAAATGCAAAAATCAGAAGCATTCAAAAAACGTGTGGATTTTGAATGTGGGTATGGGTGGAAACATCCGAATAAAATAATCCCTCTTTGCCAAGGCTTTGGGGGACAAATAAACAAAGGAAAATAAAAGATGGCACGTATAGCAGGTGTTAACATTCCAAGTGAAAAACGCATTGAAATTGCGTTGCAATACATTCATGGTATTGGGCCGGCAAGATCTGCCCAGATTTGTTCTGCATTGAAATTGAAAGACGGTCTGCGCGCAAAAGATTTGACGGACGAGGATGTTATCAAAATTTCAAATTATATTGAACAAAATTTCAAAGTAGAAGGTGATGTTCGTCGCGAAGTGGCTATGAATATTAAACGCCTTCAAGATTTGAAAACATATCGCGGTGTTCGTCACCGTAACCGTTTACCAGTTCGTGGTCAACGCACACAAACAAATGCACGTACGCGTAAGGGCAAACGTGTTGTTGTGGCGGGTTCTGCAACCAAGGGTAAATAAAGTTTAATTGGGTAGAGATTAACACGATAGTTAATTGAAGACATCTAATCAAAGGATAAACAAAAAATGGCAGTTACAAAATCAAAAAAGAAAGTCATTAAAAAAGTATCACATGGTATTGCACATGTGGTCGCAACTAATAATAATACACGTATCACAATCACAGACCAATCGGGTGCTGTTTTAACATGGGCAACCGCGGGTGCTAATAATTTTAAGGGTGCAAAAAAATCAACACCATATGCAGCGACGGTTGTCGCAGATGCAGTCGGCAAGAAAGTTGCTGAAATGGGCATGAAAACAGTTGATGTTTTAATGCGCGGTATCGGCCAGGGTCGTGAATCTGCTGTGCGTGGTTTGGCAAATGCAGGATTGATTGTTCAATCTATTACTGACACAACACGTATTCCACACAATGGGTGCCGTCCAAAGAAAGTACGTCGTGTGTAATTTTTCAAAACCGTCCGTTTGGACGGTTTTTTGTTAAAATATCCCTTGACCATGTGGGGGCATTTTGTATAAACTAAGTGCCATGGAAAGGACGTTTCTTTTGAAAATTAAATTTTTGATTTTTGGTATTTATGCCACCTGTTTTTCGTTTGGTGCGCTGGGCGATGATTGCGGGCCCGCATCTATGTTGGTTAATGGTTTCTGTACGTGTGTCCCGGGTGCCGTGTTAAACGATGTTGGTGTATGTGAGTGTAAACCGGGGTCTGAATTAAATAGTAATAATGAATGTGCTTGCAAAGGACATTTTAGTAGACCAGCTGGAAGTGATGAATGTATGTGTGATCCTGGGTATTATTTAATACCTAATGGGGGTTATTATTGTGTGGAGTGTGAGATAGGAAAGTACAAAGATAACATTGACAATTCTGTTGATAGTTGTCGAACATGTCCGGTGCATCAAACAACCTTAAATAAAGGTGAAACGTCGGCAGATGCGTGTCTTTGCAAAAAGGGATATTATTGGCATGAAGAAAACGATGGCGGAGTTTGTCTGACGTGTCCTGTTGCAACCTACAAGGATCACGTTGGTAATGATACGGCATGTGAACCGTGTTCATTTCTTACAGATACACAAGGGACGCTTTTGGCCACATATTCGAATGAGGGCGCTAGCGAATGTTCGCTTTGTCCAAAGGGTTCATGTTGTTTTGACGGTTTAAAATATGATTGTAATATCGGAACATATTCATCAAATTTGGGAACGTTTTGTGCAACGGCAAATCCAGTGGCGTCACAGCCGCAATGTGAAGACAAAGGTATCAACAGTGGCGATAACAATGGCGGTGGTGGCGGTGGTGGTCAATGCATTCCGGGGTTGGCAACGGAATATATTCCGGGTGCGTGTACGCCATGTCCGGCCGGGTGTTCAACACAACATAAAAATTCGGTTGGTAGCTATCTGTGCACTGAAAAAAAGGTGTCGCAATTTTGCATCGACGTTGATAATTGTTTTGAATTTGGGGGTATTGTTGTTTCGCAATCTATGAATACTGATATTCCAAATAATTTAGTGTGTCCCCGTGGCGTATAAAACATTTGACATTTTTTCTTTTTTATTCTAGAATTCGCGGGCGCGCAAAGGAATTGTGCGTAATGTGGTGAAAATAATAAACTAAGCCATGGAGTTAAAAAATATGATTGAAAAAAACTGGATGACTTTGATTAAGCCAAAAAAATTGACAATCAAAGTTGATGAAAATAATCCGAACATTGCGACATTGATTGCAGAACCTTTGGAAAAAGGTTTTGGTTTGACATTAGGAACGGCGTTGCGTCGTGTTTTATTGTCATCATTGCAAGGATGTGCACCAATTTGTATCAAAATTGACGGTGTGCAACACGAATTCAGCAGTTTGTCTGGGGTTCGTGAAGATGTCACCGATATTATTTTGAATTTGAAAGGTGTTTATTTCAAAGCATTAACCGAAGGTCAACATCGTGCAACCTTGAAAGTAAAGGGGCCGGCGGTTGTGACTGCGGGTATGATTGAAACATCAGGCAGTGTCGAAGTAATGAACAAAGGTGCAGAAATTTGCACTTTGGATACAGGTGCGTCATTGGATATGGAAATCACATTGGCATCGGGTCGTGGTTATGTCCCGGCCAGTGTAAATGCAACTGATTTGCCATTGGGCACAATACCTGTGGATTCGATTTATTCACCGATTTTGAATGTTGCGTCATCGGTTTCACAAACTCGTGTTGGTCAATCGACAGATTATGATAAATTGGAATTGACGGTCAAAACGAACGGTTCTGTCACACCAGAAGATGCGATTGCATATGCTGCGCGTATTTTGACTGATCAATTGACAGTGTTTATCAATTTCGAAGATCCAACCCAAGCAAATGCAATTTCTGATGAAGAAAAAGCCAAAGATGTATTGCCATTTGATCCAAAATTGTTAAAGCATGTTGATGAATTGGAATTGTCAGTTCGTGCAACAAATTGCTTGAAAAACGATAGAATCAACTGGTTGGGCGAATTGGTGCAAAAGACAGAAAATGATATGTTGAAAACACCTAATTTCGGCCGTAAATCTTTGAATGAAATCAAGGTACAATTAGAAGCAATGGGTCTGTCACTTGGAATGGAAGTTCCGGGTTGGCCACCTGAAAATATTGCGGAATTGTCCAAAAAATACGAAGACCCCTATAAATAAATTAAATTCTGTGTGGTCTTGTCGCGATTGTCGTTTCTTATGTATTTTAATACACTGCGAAACGCCAATCGCTTCCAAATACCATCACATAATTTAATTTTCTTGCATAGCTAGGGAATTCAAACAAAATCCACGATTCAGAAAGAAATTTTTGGTTGTGGTGTCTCAAAAATAATCCCTGTGAATTAGAGCAGGGCAGAAAACAAAAGGAGTAATCGAATGAGACATAGAGTAGCAGGTCGCACATTCAATCGCGACACAAATGCCAGAAAAGCCATGTTTATCGGTTTGGCAAAAAACTTGATTGAAAAAGAACAAATTAAAACTACTTTGCCAAAGGCAAAAGATTTACGCGGTGTTGTCGAAAAATTGATTACCCGTGCAAAAGTTGATACAATTGCAAATCGTCGTTTGACTGCGTCTGAATTGGGCAATGCATCTGCGGCCACTGTGAAAAAATTGTTCACTGTGTTGGGTCCGCGTTATGCAAAACGTCCTGGTGGTTATACCCGTGTTTTGAAAGCGGGATTCCGTTATGGTGATGCGGCGCCAATGGCGATAATCGAATTGGTTGATCGTGACGAAAATGCTAAGAAAGCAGCACCAAAAACAGTTGCTGCACCGGTGGCAGAACCTGTCGCGAAAGAAGCCGAAGTTAAAAAATCGGCCGCACCAAAAGCGACCAAAGTTGCAGCAGAAAAGAAAGCGGCCGCGCCAAAAGCGACAGCAGCCAAAAAAACTGTTGCAGTTAAACGTCGCGCAACTGGTAAATAATGATATTTACCAAAAATAAACTGGTTAAAAATATTCCACCCCGTTTGGGGTGGTTTTTTTTATAAAATTTACGCGAATTATCAAAATAATATGCTTGCGCGATAATGCCATATATGATAAAATCTTATAAAAAGAAGGTAAGGAGTATTCTATGCGTAAATTGGCTTTTTTTTCGATGATGGTGGCGCTATGTATGGCTGATTTTGGGGCGTTTGCGGCGACGGTGCAGCGCAATACATCGGTGTTGGCGGGGGCTGCATCAACGGCTGGGGCGCGAACTGCGGCGCGTAATGTTGAAAATGTCGAAGAAGAAACGGTACCAGAAGCCACGCAACCGGGTGTTGCGGCGCGTGCGGCCACAAAACAGGCGACTCGTCCGACTGCGGCACGTGTGGCGGCGACACGACCAACAACGGTAAAGGCGAATGCTGTGACACAGCAAGCGACTGTGCAAAGACCAACTGCAGCGCGTGCGGCGACAACAAAACAAAAGGCCATCAATATGGGGACCAAGATTTCGGGTGCAACCGAAAATACAGTGGTCAGCGAAGAATGCCAGGACGCATATTATGGATGTATGGACGCATTTTGTATGATGGACAACACGTCGGGTGGTCGTTGTCAATGCAGCGATCGTCATGTTGAATTAGACGCGGTTTTGGAAGATATTATGAAATTGGACGAACAAAGTTTGGCCATGGCAACCGAAGGTGTCGAACGTCTGCAAATGGGTGAAAATGCCGAAGAAATTATGGCGCGTGCCAAAGCGGCGGCGGACAGTGTCACGGGCAGAAACGACACATCAAAAACAGGCGGGGCCAGCAAGGTTCGCACTTTGGATTTGTCGAGTTTCCGCAATAATAATTTCTTTGATGACGCCGATGATGATGTATTCCAAGATATATTCACGAGCATGGAATCCAGTATTGCGGATAAAACCGGTGACGCATTACAGAAAGAAGCAACCCGGATTTGCACAGAGCGTATTCCGCAACAATGTGCCAGTTCTGCATCATTTTTGCAATTGACATACGCGCAAAGAATTAAATCTGATTGCACGGCGTATGAAAATAGTTTGAAACAACAACGCAGTCAAAGCGCTGAAAAATTGCAGACCGCGCAAAAGGCGTTGCGTGATGCCGCGTTGGAAATGTATCAAAATGAAAATAAATATGATTTCGGTCAATGTGTATCTCAATTCAAATCATGTATGCAAACAACTGGCGAATGTGGCGATGATTATTCTGGCTGTGTTGCAGATACTGCAATTTTGGACGAATTGTATGGCAAGGGAAGTGGCAAATCTAAAAATGTAGCGACGACTGTGATTAAAACGGGCAAAACGTCAATCACAATCAGTTCTGCATCGTTTGATATTTTAAGTACTAAAAAAATCATGTGTGAATCTGTGACGAAACAGTGTGTTAATGCGAATAAACGTGATTCGGTCTGGCAACAGGTTTTACGTGATGTTGCGCCGGTTATTTATACTGCGGAATACAACGCGGCATCAAACAATCGTATGAATTGTATTTCCAATATTGTGAATTGTGTTCAAACAACATGTGGGTCAAAATGGGACGAAGAAACCGATAATTATGATGCGTGTTTGTCCGATCCAAACAGCATAAATAATTATTGCGCGCTGGAATTTAAACGTTGTGGTGATACGGATTCGGAAGATAACGTCAGAAATTATGTCATGGCAAAATTGGCCGCGTTAAAGGTTGATAAATGTACCAAGGATGTTAAGGCGTGTTTATTATCCGACAATCGTTGTGGCGAAGATTTTGCGGGTTGTGTCGGTTTAGATTCTGATACAATTGCCGATTTGTGTCCTGATGATTTATTATTGTCATGTCAGGATAGAGCAAAAGACGGCAAATCTGTTAAACAATATGTTGCAGAGATTGCCCAGGGTATCGCATTGAATATTGATAATAAAATGGCAACCGCATGTCAAAATGCAGTAGATGCGGCATTTGAACGCGTGTGTGGAATCAGTAAAGAAGAAAACGGTAATGCTGGTTATTGTAATGCATTGGATTTGAATTTTTCAGCATTGGATAGTGGTAAAATGACCACGGCGTTTTATGATTCACAAAATAATAAATTGTATGATGTGTTGGATCAGTACGTGCGTGCGAATAATCTTTTGTTTGATGTAGCAACAAGTGCCTCAAATCATATCAGTAAAATGTTTAATTTAACAGCGGTTGTTCGTGGACAGATGAATGTTGACAAGATAGTATTTAATGGTGCCGTCCGGTTGAATGAAGACGAAGAGGGCGATGTCAGCGGAACCAAAGATTTGAAGTTTGATGTCGTCAAAGATAGTGATCCCAAGTCTGATTCAGGTGTGGCTGGTTATGATGGGTTTGATGGTGATATAGACGCATTATTGGCAGAAATGTCACGTAAATATGATTCGGTGATACAACAAATTGAATCCGATGCAACAGTATATAATTGTATGCATGGCCGTCAATTCCAAGCGTTTTCAACCGCCAGAACAGGCCTTGACCAAAAAGGAAACACCGTTGCACGGTTCCCGAATTTGACTGATGAAGTTAAAGTGGCGATTGCGAATCAGGTTATGAGTGCCGTATCGTCGGAATACAGAAAATTATATGCGAATTTAGAAACAACGCCAGCTAAGCGTTATCAGGAAATATTAGATTTTTATATGTCTAAGGTAGAGGCTAAGGATGCAGAATTAGATATTGTAAACGAAAAAATTTGTTTGAGTAAAAGAGATAAGCCTAATTTTGGGACTGGTTGTGGGCATTTGGCTACCGATGGTGTAACTGTCGAATATGATAAGACTACTAATAAATGTACTATACTTAAAAACTATTATCACTGTCGGGAGCTAAAAAACTGGATCGGGGAATGGTGTAGAAGATGTAGTATGAATAACCATAACTGTGATCATTATGACGGAGCAACGGGAGCATGGTGTCGTACTTCGCATGAGGATAAATCCATACAAATGTCGTACGTAAATCCAGATACAGGTCAGGTTTGTACTTCAGATGGATCATCTAATGCGGTGTGTCCGAATCAATAACAAAAAATTGTATTATTAAATTCCCCGCCGGTTGGCGGGGTATTTTTTACGTTGGAAACGATTATTTCAATTCATCCAAACTTTTTATTACGCGGACGCCATTTGATTCTAATTTTTCAATTGTGCCGGGTAAATCCATTATGTTTTGTGATTCCAAATATAATACAGGTATCAAATCATTTTGCTGTGCCAGGTTTATCATTTCGGGTATCGGTGATGGACGCTGTTTTTTAGACGCAAACCATGTTTCGTCGTCCATTACCCAAAAATCGCCGTCGTTATGTTCGTATATTAAATATTTTTCTGTCGCAACAAATTCGTGATATGTTTCAAATTCTATATTATTGTTTTTGCAATATTCTGTCGTTGCGTTTGATAATTCGGTTTTTGGTTCGGTGATGGTTGGGGTGTCAAAATCAATGTCTTTGAATACTGGGACGCCATCACCAAATCCAAATGGATTGGAATTTACATCTGGCAAAGAATCAGAAATATCAAAATCCGACGGAATAGGGAACGATTCGTTTTCGTCTTTTTGTATCACGGGTTCTGGTACTGGGGTCGCAGGTGTTTTATTAAATGTTGATGGGGTTGTGGTTAATGGAATATGCTGTTTCGCACGTATGTATGGAATATACATTTCACGTGGCATGTCGGACGGATATTCAGGTGCGGTGTTTTGTTCTGGTTCGTTTTGTTGTTCTGCTGGTGCTGGTTCGGGTGCTGGTTTTGCGAACCAGGTTTTTATTTTGCCAAAAACGTTTTTGATTTTTTCAGGAATCGGAATTGTAAATATTGGTTCTTTCTTGCGATACATTATTAATACGGTTGCAATGTAAATCGGTATTGCAGAATACATCAATGTTCCGAATACCAGGCCACCAAAACCGTGTAATGTCGCATGTGAAAATATCCACCAATGACGCGATGAAAATACATTAAAATTAAATAATAACCATAATATCAAAGATAAAAATGCAAAATATTCCACCGTCCATTTGATAATGGAAAAATTAGATTTCAAAAAATCTAGCACTTTTTTCATACCCTTATTATAGACAATAATGTTGATTTGTCAATGGTTATATAGGGATATTTTTGGTGTGATTTTTATTAAAAAAATCTTTTTTTTGGGTGGTTTCTGTGATATAATACAGCGTAAGGAATAATGAGAGAAAATACCATGAAAATGACAAATTTATTAAATAAAACTATGTTTTTTGTCGTCGCTGTGGCGGCCGTGTATGCTGCAAACGCCGCGGAAATCGGGCGTTCGGTTCAAAATAGCGCAAATACGGCACGTATGCCGACGTTGTCTGTGATGACGATAAATACTATGGGTAATCCGGCGGTGACAACGGTTCAAGAACCCGCGGCGATTAATCATTATGCACCGGCACCAACGCCTGTGACGCCTGATTGCGCGGATGGTGGCGTGAAAAATACGGAATACACGGTTTCTATGTGTATGGCGGATTTGCGTTCGTGTGTTAATGTTGCGGTCGAAGGTGGCCTGAGTGGGTTGTTTAATGACGACTATTTCGTACGTGTTTTGAACGGTAATTTAAAGATTTGTCAAAATGTGGTTGATAACTGCATGACGATTCGTAAAAACTGTCGTTATGTTTACAGAACATCGCGGTCTGTGTGGGCGGATTTCAGATCCAGAGTTTTGTGGCCTGAATATTACAATTTCGTGTTGTATAAAACCGGTTTGACACCAAACCAGGCAAAGAAAACATGCCTGCGCGCGGGTGGAAAATGGGATTCTGTGAATGCAGAATGTTTGGTGCGTGTTGTTGCGTATAACAAAAATTCACCAATTTCAAATGAATGGTTGTTCGGAATCGCAGGCAATAACAAAGATGCTGAAGCGTGGTTGAAAATGGGCGATTCGTTCACTTGCAACAAAAGTTTATTCGGATTTTCTTTGTTGAATGATACTGCGACTGTGGCGGCGACTGCTATTCCGGGTGGCGCAATTGTCGGTGGTGTGATTGGTGGTGTGACGGCGAAACACAAACAAAACCAAGCGGACAAGGCCGGTTCGTGCGCGTCAAAAGAATTCCGTCGTGAATTAGGTAACAGAATTCATGAGAAAAATAAAAATGAAATCTTGCAAACTTACCTTTATGTTTTAGATACAGATGATTATGAATATTGGGATGAAGACGATATAAAGCCGTTGGTTGAAAGTGCAGATTTTCATGATATGAGTGAAGAAGTATGTCAATTGATATTGAACCTGCCTTCGAGAGTCGAATTGTATCGTGATAGAATAGATGCGTGTTTAAGTGAGGATATTCCAGTTGTTGATGAAAATGTGTTTTTCAAAAGAGAGACAAAATACGAAGATGACACAATCAGATGGTGTCTAACTGAAACAGGGGTGTGTTATGAAATCAAAGATGATTGTATGTTGGTTCCTATTCAATTAGGATATATCTCTGCAAATCCAAATAATGTGAAGTGTTCACATGGTGGTAAATGCAAAACCGTCAAACAAATACAATTGGGTTTGGAAAGATTAGAGAATTTGTTAATCCAAATCAATGTCAGTGGTGATAGTTCGGAAAAACACAGTGTTGGCAAAGGTGTTTTGGCGGGTGCCGGTATCGGTGCGGCCGCTGGTGGTGTGGCCACAGGTATAACTGCATTGATCGAAAGCAATAACATCAGATGTGTTGTTGGAAACGATTTGGCGTCCGTGTCGTTGAATAAATCATATACGATTGATTCTTTGAAAGATTTCTATGTCAAAAAAGGATTCGCTTTCCCAGATACGCTGATCCCGACAACCGTGGTTGTTGACAAAGCGTCATGGGCGGTTGCGTGTTCTGAATATGCTGGCAGTCCAGAAGATTGTCCAGATGCCCAGGTTGTATTGAGGGGCAACGATGGACGCGAAATGGTTCCAACGGCCTGCGAAGCCCAGGGTGCGATGTGTTTGGTCAATGAAGATGTTGCACAAACACGTTTAATGCAATAAAGGTTGGTATTTGAATCGGGACGCATTTGCGTCCCGTTTTTTTATAAAAAAATAACGCCATACGACGTTTATAGGTTTTTTTGATGATGATTTTTTTATGCGGCCTTTTTCATATTCTGTTTTATTTCGCGTAAATATTTGCGTAATTCATCAATTGCAATTAAACTGCCGTCGCGTTTTTCCGCAGACCAATAATCCCAACCGTTGAAACTGACACTATGTTGGATGCGTGCTGCCATAACATGGATGGACGCTTTGCCATACAATGTATGTGTTAATTGTCCGTCGTGCGTAATCATTACGCGGTCGCCACGCGGGCCAACCAATGTTTGACCAATGTATAACAAACCTGAGTCAATTAATTCGCGGAATGCGACCTTGATTGCATCGCGTTTCGGTGCGGTGACTTCGATTTCTGATAAATCAACAGGTGTCACAGATTCCAGACGTTTGCGTGCTCCGTTGACGTATTTTTCTTCGCGGTCAATGCCGATAAATTGACGTCCCAATTCTTTTGCCGCCGCCGCAGTTGTTCCAGACCCAACAAATGGATCCAATATTATATCACCAGGTTTTGTTGACGATAAAATCACACGGCGCAATAAATCCATCGGTTTTTGAGTGTTGTGCAGGCTTTTGCCGCTATCATCTTTGATGCGTTCTTCGCCCAGACAAATATTCAAATCCCAATCAGATCGCATTTGTTTTCCGCCGTTCAATTTTTTCATTGTTTCGTAATTGAACGTGTATTTACCGGTTTTGGTCGGTGTCGCCCAAATAAGTGTTTCATGTGCATTTGTAAAGCGTGTGCCACGGAAATTAGGCATCGGATTTGTTTTTACCCACACGATGTCGTTCAAAATCCAAAAACCCATGTCCTGTAATATTGCGCCAATGCGGAAAATATTATGATATGAACCGATGACCCACATTGCGCCGTCTGGTTTCAATATGCGTTTACATTCGCGCATCCATTGGCGTGTGAATTCGTCGTATTCTTTTTGAGATTCAAATGCGTCCCATTCGTCACGCACAGCGCGCGCCGCGGTTTGATCTTCGGGTCTATATAAAGTTTTTTCGCCCAATTGTAAATTATATGGGGAATCTGCAAAAATAGCATCCACAGATGCGTCAGGCATTTTGCGCATAATATCAACGCAATCACCACACAAAATCTGGTTCAAATATTTTTGCATTGTGTTCAATTTCTCTCCACTTTGGCAAAATGCCACACTTTTTCATATATATTTTATCATTTTTAGGCCAAATAAAAAAGCCCCCCGCGAATCGGTTTATAAAAAAAACACTTGATTTTTATAAAAAAGCAATTTTTTTAATGATAAATTCTGCTTTACAACCATATGATTTTTGTCTATTGTTAATCATTATGAGATGTCCATATTGTAATTCTACGGATAGCAGGGTAGCGGATTCGCGCCCTGATATTGGCGACGCGGTTATTCGCCGTCGTCGTGTTTGCAATCAATGCGGTGCAAAATTCACAACGGTTGAACGCATTCAAATGCGCGATTTGATGGTGCGCAAAAATAGCGGAAAATTAGAACCATTTGACCGTGATAAGTTATTCCGTTCTATTAAATTGGCCTGTCGTAATCGTGATGTGCGTGATGAACAAATCGATAGATTGGTGGCGTCAATTCAACGCAGGCTTGAAACAGAAACGGCGGATGATACGGTGACCAGTGCGATGGTTGGTCAGATGGTTTCTGATTCTTTGCTGAATTTGGATCCGATTGCGTTCATAAGATTTGTTTCGGTTTACAGAAAGTTTTCCAAGGTATCGGATTTTAAAAAGATAATAAGCCAGATTCCTGAGGCGGACGATGATGCATTGGTATGTCCTTTGCCAAAGACATCTTTGTTCTGAGAAAAAAGAGAGAATGAAAAAAATATTGGTGTTTTTAATTGGATGCATTGTGTCGCTTGCTGCGATGGCGGTGGAATCTTTTGATGTTTTAACCGATGATGACGCGGCGATGTATGTTCAAATATTTAATTTACAAGATGCGGAAAAGATAGATGCTGCGAAAAAATTAGAAAACAAATTGACCGATAAATTTTTAATGAACGAAGTTTTGTATCAACGCTATACATCAAAAACATATCGGACGCGTGGCAGTGAATTACAAAACTGGATGGAAAAATATTATGATATGCCTGGGGCAGAGCGACTTTCGAAAATTGCAAAGATTAAACAGGCATCGGTGCGCAAACCGGTTGTGCCGAATATTTTAACGGGAAAGGACTATATTGAAACAGCACAATCTGAAAATTGGACCGAAAAAAATTACAACGACAAAGTCACACAGAATATAAATAAATTTAAAAAGGCCATTCGTTCAGGCAGTTCGAAAACAGCCCGTATGATTTTAGAAGACAAGGCGTTCAAATCAAAACTATCAGAGGCTGATTATGGGCGTCTCGCGGGGCGTTTGTCGTTTCTGTATTACACAAACGGTGAATATGAATTGGCGAAAAAGTGGGGTTTTGTTGCGTCGGATGCGAATTCTGAATATGGGCTATGGGCTATGGGATTGCTTTATTTCAAAGAAGAAAAATATAAAGAAAGCCAAAAATATTTCAGCAAGATACTTGATTTAACACAAATAAATAATGCCCGCAAAACAGAAGCGGCTTTCTGGGCGGCACGTGCGGCCGATATTTCAGGTGATACAAAAGCCAAGAAAAAATATCTGAAAATTGCAGCGGCGTATCCAATGTCTTTCTATGGTGCGCTGGCAACGGCGATGATGGGTGATACGCCGGCGTATGAATTTTTTGACCAAGAATGTTCGGATGAAGATATTGTCGAATTACGCAAAAATAAATATGGACGCAAAGCATTGGCACTGTTGCAGGTTGGACGCAAAGAACGTGCCGAAGAATATTTGAAATATTTAATTACCGCGAAATCATCTGATAAAATGTTGCATGCGGTAAATGCGTTATCGTCTATGTATGGTTTGCCACGCGTGTCTATTTTGGTGTCGGGTGTTATGCGTGACCGTGGCGTTTTGGAAATTAATGATGATATCATTTATTCGGCACAATATCCGTTGCCTAATTGGGAACCGTTGGGCGGTTGGTCGATTGATAGGGCGCTGTTGTTGGCTATTACAAAACAAGAAAGTGGATTCAAAACAACGGCCAAATCAAATGCGGGCGCAAACGGTTTGATGCAGATTATGCCAAGTACTGCAAAACGTGTTGCGCGTAAAAATTCTGTGAAAATGTCTGATATTGATATGTCAAAGCCAGAACATAATATGTTCTTGGGGCAACAATATATTGTCGATTTGTTGTCGCATTCAATGATTCAAAATAATATTATAAAAATGTTGGTTGCCTATAATGCTGGCATGGGTAATTTGGTCAAATTTGAAAAAAGTTTTTCAACAACCGACCCATTGCTTTATATCGAAAGTTTTCCGGCGTATGAAACGCGTAATTATATCAAACGCGTAATGTCTAATTTGTGGTTGTATCGTGCACGTCTGGAACAACCATTAACTGCGCTAAAAGAATTAGCCAACGGAAATTGGCCATATTACAACAGCGAAGATGAATATGTCCAATCCCAGATGTTTTATCGTGCATCTTTGTAATTTTTGGGTGGTGTGATGCGGGCGATTCCTGATTTTGAAATTGAAAAAAATTGTGGATATAAAATTGTTGCCGGTGTCGATGAAGCTGGCCGCGGTCCATTATGTGGGCCGGTTGTGGCGGGGGCTGTTGTTTTCAAAAAATATGATTTTGATGATATGCCGGTAATTCGTGATTCAAAACAGATGTCGGCAACGCAGCGTGAAATCGCATACGATTGGATAACAAATAATCCCGATATTATTTGGTCTGTGGCGCAATGCAGTGCGGCCGAAATTGATGAATTAAATATCTTGTGGGCATCATTGACCGCTATGAAACGCGCGGTTGCGGGGTTGAATATAGATTGTGAATATTGTCTGGTTGACGGGAATAAAATGCCCGATAAAATGAATGGGATGGCGGTGATAAAGGGTGATGCGCGGTCTTTGTCTATTGCGGCGGCGTCTATTGTGGCAAAGGTGACCCGGGACAGAATCATGCACGATTTGGCACAAAAATTTCCCCAATATGGGTGGGATAAAAATGCAGGATACCCAACGCAACAGCACTTGCGCGCAATAGAAAAATATGGTATAAATGAACATTATAGAAAAAGTTATGGACCGGTGAAAAAGGTAATTAAAAATGCAAATTCGTGATTTGAAAAATCTTGATGTTCGGGGCAAATATGTTTTGCTGCGTGATGATTTTAACGTGCAAATTGTTGATGGTAAAATTACTGATACTTTTCGTATTGATTCATCAATGGAAACTATTAAATATCTGACGTCAAATGGCGCACGCGTTGTGATTTGTTCGCACCTGGGGCGACCAAAGGGCAGGGTGGTTCCTGAAATGTCCCTGCGTATTGTTGCAGAATATATGAACACACCCTTTATTGATGATTGTTTGGATAAAGATTTTATGGCAAATATGAAAGACGGCGATGTGGTGTTGCTGGAAAATTTACGATTTCATGGCGGGGAAGAAGAAAACGATGATGAATTCGCGAAAAAGTTAGCGGATGGTTTTGATATCTATGTAAACGATGCGTTTGCGGTTTCACATCGCACTGCGGCCAGTGTTGTGGCGATTACAAAATATCTGCCGTCGTATGCGGGGATGTTATTAATACGGGAAATTGAAAATATTTCGCGTGTTATGGAAAATCCTAAACGACCATTGGTTTTATTCCTGGGTGGCTCAAAGGTTTCAACCAAAATGGGTGTGTTAAAACGATTCGTAAAAATTGCAGATAAAATTGTTATTGGTGGTGCGTTGGGGACAACGTTTAATTTTGCAAATGGGTTGCCAGTTGGTAATTCGCTATACGAATCAGATATGGCGGATTTCGCATTACAGATATTGCGCGACGCAGATAAAAATAACTGTGAAATATTTTTACCATTGGACAAAGGTGTTGGCAAAGAATTTGCCCCAAATGCGGCGCGCACAAATCGCGACGCAACAGAAATCAAAGATGATGATGTTATAATTGATGATGGCGATAGAACGGCGCAACGCAACGTTGAATTGTTGGCGGATGCGGGAACTGTCATTTGGAACGGAACATTTGGTATGGCAGAATGGGGCGACGTGTGGGGAAAATCTTCATTTGCGTTGGCACGTGCGTTGGCAAAATTTACAAAAGAAAAAAAATTAGAATCGATTGTCGGCGGTGGTGATACTGTGGCGGCATTGGATGTATGCGGTGTCCATGACGATATGACATACGTTTCAACTGGTGGTGGTGCATTCCTGGAATTCATCGAAGGCAAAGAATTACCCGGAATCGCAGTATTAGAATTTTAAAACCTTGCCACTTGCAAATTTGGAAAAAAACCTTATTTTTATACTATAAAATGGCGAATCGGGTTATTTTATGCTATAATTAAGTGTTAAAAAAGGATTTTTATATGTCATTAGTACCTATTGTTATCGAAGAATCACCCAAGGGCGAACGTTCGTTTGATATTTATTCGCGCCTGTTGCGTGACCGAATTGTTATGGTTTCTGGGCCAATTGAAACGGCGATGGCGAATACTATTGTTGCCCAGTTGTTATTTTTGGAATCTGAAAATCCAAATGCTGATATTTCATTATACATAAATTCCCCAGGCGGTGATGTCAGTGCCGGTTGGGCAATTATGGATACTATGCAATACATCAAACCAAACGTTTCAACAATTGGTATGGGGTTGGTTGCATCTATGGCGTCTGTATTGTTGGCGGCTGGTGAAAAAGGTAAACGTTTTGTTTTGCCAAATACCCAGGTTATGATTCATCAACCATCGTCTGGAACCGAAGGCAAAGTGACGGATATGGAAATTTATTTGAAAGAGGTTCAATATACCAAAAAGGCCTTAATCAAACAAATGATGGAATTTACAGGTCGCAAAGAAAAAGAAGTTTTCGATGCGATGGAACGCGATAATTGGATGCAGGCAGATGAAGCAAAAAAATTCGGTCTGATCGACGGCGTTTTAATTCGTAAATAATGTAGGGTTTACAAAATGAGCGATGAAAAAAAACAAGATACCCCGGAAAATTCTCAGCAGTTTTGCAGTTTCTGTGGTAAATCTGTGTATGAAGTCAAAAAATTAGTCAGCGGTCGTAATGTATGTATTTGCGATGAATGCATAAATTTATGCAACGATATTATGGCTGATGATAAAAAAAACCAGATTAATCATGATGCGTCTGCTTTGCCGACGCCATCGCAAATTTATAAATTTTTGAACGATTATGTTATCGGTCAAGATAATGCGAAAAAAACTTTGTCTGTGGCGGTGTATAATCATTATAAACGTAATACGGCGGCGGTTGCGTCAAACGTTGAAATTCAAAAATCAAATATTTTGGTAATCGGTCCAACAGGAACTGGTAAAACCTTGTTTGCACAAACGTTGGCACGCGTGTTGGATGTTCCGTTTGCGATTGCTGATGCGACTACTTTGACAGAGGCGGGATATGTCGGTGATGACGTTGAATCTGTGCTGACGCGGTTGTTGCAAAATGCAAATTTCGATGTTGAACGCGCGCAAAAGGGTATTATCTATATCGATGAAATCGACAAGATTTCCAGAAAATCTGAAAACCCATCGTTGACACGTGATGTGTCGGGCGAAGGTGTACAACAGGCATTATTGAAATTAATAGAAGGGACAATCGCAAATGTTCCCGCAGGTGGCGGTGGACGTAAACACCCAGGTGAAGCCACTGTGCAATTAGACACCAGCAAAATTTTATTCATCTGTGGTGGTGCGTTTGATGGATTGAACAAGATTATTGGTTCGCGGACTTCGGAACGTGCGGGCATCGGATTTGGCGCAAATGTTTCAAATAAAAAAGAACGCGAAGAAAAAAATAATTTGCCCGATGTTCAATCGTCTGATTTGGTGAAATTTGGGATTATTCCTGAATTAATTGGGCGTTTGCCGATTGTGACGACGCTGGAACCGTTGGACGAAAAAGCGTTGGTGAAAATTTTGACCGAACCAAAAAACGCGATTGTAAAACAATACGCTGCGATGTTGGAAATGGACGGTATAAAATTAAATATTACCAAAGATGGTTTGAACGCGATTGCTAAAATGGCGGTTGAACGTAAAACCGGTGCGCGTGGTTTGCGTTCTATTTTGGAAAAGATTTTATTACAGCCGATGTTCGATGCACCTGATAAAACAGATTTACAAGAAATCGTTATTGATGGTGATGTTGTGAATGGCAAGAAAGCGCCGGTTGAAATATTTGCAGATAATAAAAAGAAGGCGGCTTAAATACAAAAACACAATAGAAAAACACCCAATTTGTTTGGGTGTTTTTTATTTGCAATATCCCCATAGTTTATTTGTTCCGGTTCCAGTATAAAAACTTTCAAGTAATGTGTCATTCGTTACGTCGTGGTGTGCGTCAAAATCGTCGTCAACCCATGGGATATCAACCCACGTGCCACCATAGTTTTCACATTCAGATGACAATTCGCCGATTAACGTAGTTTTTACTTTGCGCATGACCATATCCACGTCTGATAACAAAGATTCAGACAATACAGATGTTGTTTCGGACGGTCGTGTACAATTTTGCAGGGCGTATCTGACCAATTGTTGATATAAACTGCCGATGTAATACATGCCACAACTATCGTATAATTTGCTGTTTGTGTCTTCGGGTGGTTCGTCCCCCCCCATACAGATATACCCATGTGGACATATACGACATTCTAAGGCATCGTTTTTACAAAATGATTGATGTGCGTTATAATATGCTGTGATTTCTTCTGGGGTAGTAAAATTCGCATATGTGCCTTTACATAATTCTTGGATTGTTGTGGTGGATGTTAATCCAGGGTGATATAGATAGCGATTAAATTCGCAAGATGTATAACGTTTATTGCCTTCAAGACACGAATAATGACTATCAGGAATAATAGATTCTTGGACCAATATATCTGATTTTGAAAATGGGTTTACTAGTGTTGTGTTGCATATCGCGTTTCGTGCATACATCATTTCACCAGGCGCGTATACGCGACAACCGTATGGATATGAATGCGTGGAATCGTTTGCCGATACCGAACAAATGTTCGTCGCAAACGTTTCCAATAGTCCCGGACATGTTTGTGCAATTGTTTCATTTGTGATTTCACGCATAGTGTTTACCAATACAGATAAACCCATGTCGCCACCGCCATAAAGATTACTGCATGTGGTTAATTTATCGGCGCACAAATCTTCGGACAATTCCAGTGTGTGACCCAATAAAACCAAATCGTCATCGTTTGCGAATTCTTTCAAAGTTTCTGATTTATTCAAATAACATTCGTTTACAACCTGTAAACATTCTGATTTGACATCTTGGACGCGTTGTTGTTGATGTTGGTATATTTCAACAATTGCCTGGCGTAAAAATTCATCCCATACGGCGTCTGCATTGTCAACACACATGTCCAAAGATTTTTGTGCAAATATGCGTTTTTTGTTAAGCATATTCACAAACTTTGCATTTTTTTCATTTTTTAATATATCGCCAGACAAAGATAATTGATTTTCCAGTTGATAAAAATCAGATGAATAAATCGGTTCCCCAGTCGTTGCATTCAAATATTTACCCGAAAAATCCAAACAGTGTGTATACCCATCGCCACACGCAGTTGATGCCGTGATGTCATTGCGGACACTGGCGATACAATCGTTTATTGATAATGAATTATGTGTGTTATAATTTTCCAGTCTGGCGTCTTGCATTTGATGTCTTGTCGTGCGGATTGCAGTATTTGCGGCCGTTATACGGGATTCAATTCCGGCATCCAATAACGCACAATCGTTTTCTATGTACATCCCATATGCAGACACAACCATCGTTAAATCAGATGTTGAACAATTTTGTGATACAATATCAACACATTGTGCATGCACGGCATTATACAAGGCATCACCAGTTAGATTTGCAATATTTGTATTACCTATGAAATCGGTTGTTGACCAGATGTTTTTAATGTTGCCGGCAATATCCAACGTGCCCGATGTAGACAAAGATTGTTTCTTTGATTTTTGAAGAACATCAGATATTTCGTTCAAAATTTTTGATGACGTGGACGTGTCTTTTTTGGATGCGGTTTCACCTTCGGTTGGGTTTAACATTGCTGTTACTTCATCCGCAGTTTTTGATATGACATCAATGTTCAAATCTTGGAAATCTTGTAAATTATCAGCGGTTTGATTTAATAGTTTTTCTTTGGATTTGATGTCGGTTAACCGGGATGAACAAACGCATCTGCGGTATGTATCATTTTGATTTGCACAAAATTGATCCATGCATGTGAAATACGAATCGCGACACGCGTTATATGTTCCACCAAAACTGATTGTTGCGACGTTCGTCGCTGCGCGTGAAACACGTCGTGATGAAACACCAGAACGTGCGATTGGTGTGCGCGTGTTTAGTCGTGCAGATACAGTTTTATTGGCCGTGGTTCGTGAAACTGTTTTTTTGTTCGTATTGTCGTTAATTCGTGTCGTCACAGGTGACCGATTTGATACAGCGCGTGATACGGTCGTATTTTTTGAATTATTTTGAACACGATTTGATACAGTTTGAATTTCTTTTTTTGTATTTGTTGTTTGCACGCGACCCGCCGCCCAGGCAAGACCTGAGCATAAAAATATGCTTAAAATACAGAAACAAAATTTTCTCATTCCCTTTACTTTTTAATAATGATAACAAAAATCAATTATTCATAGCAAGGGTATTTTAATAAAAAAATCCATTTTGCAATGGATTTTTATTTGTTTAATTTTCCGGGGTTGCGTGTGTTCGTTCAACGAATGTTATGCGACCTTTGTCTAAATCATATGGGGTCATTTCAACGTGAACCTTTTCCCCAGTGTTGACCCAGATACGTGCCTTGCGCATTTTTCCGCACATTGTTGCCAATATCATGTGGCCATTTTCAAGACGAACACGAAACATAGTGTTTGGTAATCTTTCTTCGACTGTTCCAGAAAAAACAATCACATCATCTTTTGCCATGTATAAAAACCCTTTGTTTTTTTGTTCTTTTTAATGATATTCGCCAAAGATTCAAAATGCAAGAATTTTTTATTCGCTTGCAAAAGGGGGGTATTTTTGATAAAATACTGTCAATAATGTAGGGGTATTAAAATGAAGAAATTTTATGCTTTTTTATCCATGTTTGCGGTGGTTATGATGTCGTGTGGTGTGATGGCCGCTGAATCTACTGTGTCACGTGTTAGTGCATCGCATAACAAGGTTGCCGGGGCGCGCATATCATCTGGCAACGTTGTTTCTGGGACGGTAAATGTCATCGAAGAATCAAAGAATTCCGCTGATAATTCGGTGGGTGAACAACGTGGTGAAGAAGTGACCGCCGATTGTCGTGAAGCGTATCGTCAATGTATGGATGATTTTTGTTTGTTAGACGAAAGCCAGGGTGAACGTTGTGCGTGTTCTGATAATATAAATCGGGCAAAAAGCAAAATCCAAGAAATATTGGATATCCAATCAGAGGCAGATAAATTATTTACCGAAGGTGTCGAACGCGAAGAATTAGGCGCCAAGGCCAGTTTAGTATTTACAAACGAAGTCGGAAACGAACATATTTCGTCGATTAATTTTATGGATTGGTTATATAGTGGTGATGAAGATGGTGATTTGGACGAAGATAGCGTCATCGGATCTGATTTGTATGATATGGCGTCGAAATATTGCAAATCTGAATTAAAATCATGTGGAACCAAAGCGGGCATGGAATCAATGCTTTATGAACGTATGATAACCCAAGATTGCAAAAATTATGACGCGTATTTAAAAGACCAAAAGGCCAATGCAGAATCAAATAAGCGTGTTGCCGAATCGGCTGTGCGCAAGGCGCGTCTGGGAATGTTAGACACAACAAACAAGTATAATCGTGGTGAATGTTTGTTGGCGTATCGCTCATGTATCGCAGACAAAGGTGGATGCGGGGTGGAATTTGAAAACTGTTTGGATGCAAAATTATTACAACGTCGTGCAAATGCGTGTGAAAACGTTTTGGATCAATGTATGGCGGTGCGTGATTATGTCAAACAAGATTGGGATGAAGAATCAAAATCTATTTTGGCCGATGCGGCAAAATATGCTGACAGACATTATCGTGAAACGTGTCTTGCAAAAATCCAAGAGTGTTTAGAAGAAGGTTGTTCAACATCTACGAATGCCGAATGTTTAACAAATGTAAATGTTGCGGCGGGTATTTGTCCAATTATTAATGAATGTAATGACACAATCCCCGGGTTGAAATCTGTGGTAAATACAAAGTTGGGGTATTTGCAGACGAAATTCTGTGAAAATGATATTGATAAATGTTTGCAAGATAAATGCGGTGTTGATTTTTCAAAACCTGAATGCGTCGGAAAAAAGACCAATGAAATTGTGGCGCTTTGCCCCCAGGACATGTTCCCATCATGTTCAAATGCAAAACAATATAAGATAATTGTGCAATCTGTATTATTACAGATGGATTATCAAATGTATATTGGGTGTGTTAATTATTTCAGTGATCAATTATCACGTGTTTGTGGCACCGATATGGCGTGTTTACCAATGGTTTCTGCGGCAACGAATTTTATGACGGTTCCTTCAACAGAAGAAGAAAAGGATGAATTAAAAGCACGAATTGTTGCGGCATCAGACAAAGCTGTTGACGAATTTTTCAAACAATTTGAGAAAGACCAGACTGTGGCGGCATGCGCAGATAGCCAAAGCGGTGCAAAGAAATTGGCAGGCAAAACATCATTGGGAAAAAATGTGTTTAATGCTGCAAAATTGTTGGCAAAGATGTCGGCTGAAAATCGTAATTTACGTGAGATGGAAACCAGAATTGCGGAATTGAGTCGTAAACAAGATATCGAAACTGCTCGCCAGACATGTTTGACAACGTTCCATGTTGAACAACCAAAAGATTCCAAGAGCAATTATTCTTATATCCGTTCTGTGTCGTTTGAACCGTCAACGCGTAATTGCCATGTTTGTCGTATGCAACAGGTTTGTGAAACAGGTGGTGAAGATGAAATGACATCTGCGGGTAAATATGCTGCGGGTGGATTGTCTATGGGTATGTCTGCTGGGTCTCTGGGCGGCGGATGGGGTGCCGCGATAGGTAGTGTTGCCGGATTGGTTGCTGGTGGAATATATGGATATATGGCTGGTGGCAAAGAAGAATATTGCCAAGAAATCGAATCGTGTGAAGACATAAATATGTAAACAAATATTGGAGAGAGAAAAAATGAAAAAGATATTTGGTTTGTTTGTTGCTATGTTAACCGTGGGTGTTGGTATGACCGACGGTTTCGCGGCCACCACAAAGCGGCAATCTGCGATAAATATGGGGACCAAAGTGCGCGGTCGGGTCGAAGCAGCCGGTGTTTATGATGAAGCGTGCTATGAAGCATATTATGGATGTATGGATCAATTTTGTATTGTTGATAATGAAATCGGTGGTTCGTGTAATTGCAGTGACGAAGTGAAAAAATATGAATCCGCGTTGGATGAAATCAGAAACGCTTTGTCCGAAGCGGAACGTATTCGTACGGAAGAGGTTGAAAAAGTTCAGGCTGGTGCAAATGCTGATATCATTTTCCAAGGAACACGTCAATATGATGACAAAGGTAATGTTATATCGGTTAAAGCAACCAAAGATAAAAATGAAATAAAAAAATCTATGTGGTCAACATCGTCATTATATGACACCGATGAAGAATATGAGGACGAAGACGATAGCATATACAACAAAACAGGAAATGAATTATATTCTGCGGCGCATGATTTATGTAAAAAACAAATTGATTCATCGTGCGACAAAGATATGTCAATATTAACCCAAATGTATGCACGTCAAATCGTTTCGGATTGTAAGGGGTTGGCGAACAGTGTCGATCAGAAAAAAACTGAGGCAAAAACCGCATTAAACGAAGCGAACAAAGCGGTGCGTGATGCGTTGCGTGCAAGTTTAGAAGAATCTAATAAATACGATCGTGGAACATGTATGGTTGAATATCGTAATTGCATGCGTGGCCAAGATGCATGTGGTGCCGATTGGTCAAATTGTGTGTTTACGATTGCGTCCGAAAATATGCAGAACAACAAAGCAAAAAGCGTAAAAAATACCAAGGTTAAAACGACAGTAAAATATTCTATTACACCATCGACAATGGAAATATTGGAATCGAAGCGTTTTATTTGTGAAAAGGTTTTGGACAGTTGTGTTGCAGTCCGTGATCTGGTTTGGGACGATTTCTTACGTGATGCCGCGCCTACTATTCGTCTCGCTGAATTAAATATCGAATCACAAAAAAGACAATCTTGTCTGGGGGATATTGCCGCTTGTATTCAAAAAGCATGCAAAGATGATATCGCAGGCAAAGGAACCGATACTATGGATGCATGTCTGGCACGGCCAGATATGGCACGGTCGTTCTGTAAAATTCAAATTGAACCCTGTGAACGTATGGAACCACAAATTTGGGATTATGTCAAATCTAAACTCGCCGCTATGCGTGTAGATGCCTGTACAAACGAAGTTAAAGATTGCTTTACAGATGAAACCAGATGTGGCAAAGATTTTTCGAATTGTATTGGTATGGATTATGATTATATTCACGAAATGTGTCCAATCGATAAACTGGTTGTTTGCAAACAAAATAAATCTGATTTTTCAATGGCTGATTTGGATTCTATGTTGATGGGTTTATATTTGAACATAGATAACAAAGCATTAGAAAATTGTCAGAATTTGGTTGAATCAAAAATGCTGGAAATTTGTGGTTCAACAACAGATTGTAATCAATTGGCAACAAACGAAACAATCGGTACTGGCAGTTTACGTAGTCAGAAAGATAAAAATATATATCGCATAACAGGTATGATTTCGTTTGGTTCGCTAAAAGTTGGCATGCAAGATAAAAATGCAGGATTGGTCGATATCGAAGATTATATGACAAATGCACGTCAAGTCGCCACAGAATACAACGTCCCAAATGCCGATGGTATCTTGGATGCAATTCAACACGAATTGGAAGATGTCCAAGGCACGATTAGCCAGGTTGTTAATATGATTGGTTCGGACCCACAAATCAAATTCTGTGTCGAAGGCCGCAATCTGGAACAAATAACGGGCAAGAAAGAATCTACGACTGCGCGTTTTCCGAATTTGTTGAACCAGGTTAAACAACAAATCGCAATTGCCGCACTACGTCAGGCCCAATCGAATTATCAAACAAAATATAATGAACTTTTGACCAAAGCGACCAAAGATGCATCCACGGATGTCGCACAATATATGTGTCAGATGTTGCCGGTGACAGGTGGTGCGCCAATCGGCGGAACATTGGATGAAGAAATTTCATTGGCGCCGCCATACGCAATCAGTTACGAAGTTGGCGCCGGATTGAATAACAGATTGTTATCCCAGGGCGGTCGTGGTTCGGCTGCAACCACGGAAGCAGTACATGTTGACAGCGAATTCAGAACAAACCAGGCGTCAAAGACATACGATGGCAAGCGTCGTTGGTCTCCTACATCAATAGTCTCAGCCGCAGGAGATACTATAAACCAAGGTATTTCTGTAATAGCGTCTATGGGTGACGGCAAGATGTCTTATGATATTCCGGGCGGAACACGGGAATCATGGGCATTGTTTAACCGCGAAACACGTAATTGTCATTTCTGTACATCAACTGTAACCAAAAATTGTTCGTCTGAATACAAGAAAGGATTTTTGGGTATTGGTGCAAAACAGGCAGTAAACTGCACCGAAGGCACCCCGGTTGAAAAATGTGAAGATATTGCAATGTAAATCATAACCGCCCAAATGGGCGGTTTTTTTATCCATTCGTTCCTAGATATTTTTATGCGTTTATTTGATATAATTCAATCATGGAATATGAATTGGAAGGCGAAATAAAATCCCCCCTTCGCTAATCCGCCAAAGGCGAGATAAAGGCTTTGGGGGACAAGCAAGGAGAAAATCAAATGAAAAAAATATCTGTGTTGGCTATGTTGGCGGTCGTTCCAATGTGCGCTGCGTTCGCAGGGGCGGGAATGAAAAATCACAACATGAATAATAATATGAACAACAATATGATGAAACAAAATCAACCAACATATTGGTCTGTGACCGAAGTAATGGCGTTGCCTGATAATGCACCGGTCACTATGCGTGGACGCATCACAAAAGATATGGGTGACAATGTTTATGTGTTCGAAGATTCATCCGGAACCATTATGATGGAAATAGATGAAGAAGATTGGAACGGAAATACTGTGCGTGTAAATGATGTTGTGACCGTATATGGAAATGTTGATAAAAATGGTAATTATGTCGAAATAGATGTTAATTCCATCGAAATGTAAAAAATGCCCGTTTGGGCATTTTTTATTATGCTTTGTTCTTTTTTTAATGTTGTTTTTGTGATATAATAAATACAACTATGAAAACAAAAATATCTGTTTGTTCGTTTTTGGTGGCGTTATTGGCCATACCTGCATTTGCGGGGTGGGAATATAATGGATATTATGTTGATGATGGTGTGTATCGTGATGATGGTTCCCGGTTTACAGTCGGAATTCATGGCGGGTTGGCGATGTCGCATGCGAAATTAAAAAACGAAATGGGCAGTTTATATGCCGATTATTATATTGACGATAATACCGGTGTAATTGTGTCGAGTTTGTCTTTCTTGACATCGTTTGGTACTGATTCATCGCAATGGCCGACTAATTATTCATATGCAGGTTATGGTGATTTGGCAACGGTGCCAATCAAAGAGGATTTCAAAAAGAATTCTTTCACTGCGGGTGTTAGTGCGGGGTTCACGTTGCCTGAACATACCCAATGGCGTATAGAGGCCGGATATGATTATATCGCCGAAACAAATTATAACCAAACGCCATTGCTTGAAGGTAATATGAACGTATCGGGTGGTGATGATGGCGATATGGTTGTTCATGTATATAGTACCGGTGTAAAATCCAGTATCAGTACCGATATTATATCTGCAAATGTTTATTATGATTTCTTTGATGGCAAAGATAAAAAATTACACGAATTTATACCGTATGTTGGATTTGGATTGGGATATGCAATTTCAAAAACTACATTACAAATAACAGATATTTATGGCGATTTGTCGTTGGACGAAGATTTACAAAATTATGGAACTGCGACATCGTCAGGAGTGCCAGGGGTGCCCGGGGTGTTGAAATTTGATAACCCAACCGACAAAGAAAAATATCCGGCATCAACGAATATCGCGTTACTGGGGGCATTGGGATTTTCATACGGAATCGCAGAATCTACATTTTTGGACGCCAGTTTTCGTTTGATGTATATCCCAAAAATCACGTGGAATATTGCTAATTCAGCCGGGACACAATCGCGCGAATGGTTCAGTGCGGAAAATATGATTTACACCAATTTTATGGTTGGTTTGCGTTTTGAATTTTAATCAATATTTATGGTTCTTTGAACAGGTGTGACGGGTCGATTGATGTGTTGCCACGGCGTACCTCTAGATACATTTCAGGACGGTTTTCGTTCATACGGCCGATTGGTTCGCCGGCCAAGATTTCTTGGTCAACCAATACGTCGATAGAGCCCATGTTTGTCATGATTGTGTTATAGCCGTTTTTGTGCGACATAATAATTACTTTGCCAAAACCGCGGAAATTGTCTGCAAATTTTACAACGCCGTCGGCCGGTGCCATAACCAATGCATCACCACGTGTGTGTATGCGCCATCCGTCTGATTTTAATCCCAATGCGGTTTTTTCACCATATCGGACAACCAATCGACCACGCACAGGTGTATTTAATTTGCGTCTTGAAAATTTAGTGTCGGCGGACATTTCGGATGAACCAACGCCGGCCGATAATTCAGAAATACTTTTTGCGCGCGCGGACAAATCTTTTAATTTTTTTTGCAATGCGATTTGTTGATTTTTTAATTTTTCGTTTTGTGCAGAACGTGTTTTCAATAATTTATCCAATGTGTTTTTTTCATCGCTGTATCGTTTTGCACTGCGGTCTAATTTTTCTTTCTCAATCGCACGTTGCCGACGGATTTTATCTAACTCTTCGATTTTATTGGTTGCGTCCATAATTTGATTGTCGAATTGTTCTGCCGCAGATGTCAATAACACCGATGTCAAAATGTAATCGTGCATGTTTTCTGAATCAAAATCAGGATGTGACGCAATAAACAAAATACCCGATGCAGAATCGGAAATCCCATCGTGTCCCGCGTTCAAATCTTTGACGATGATGTCGCGTTGGGCGTCCAATTCGGCAATTCGTTGTGCTAATGCGTTGCGTTGTTCTTCCAAGTCGCTGAATTGATTGGCGGCTTTGACCAGTTTCTTTTTTGTTTGTTCGACGTCTTTGGCCGTGGTTTCCAGTTGAATTTCAATTTGTTTGTTTTGTTGTTCGGTTTGTTTTATCTGGCTTTTTATGGCGTCTAATTCACTGGCCGCGAAAGAGGGCGCACAAAACACCCATAAAAAAACCATGCAAAAAATAGTTTTTATATTAATCATCAATTTGCATTTTACCAAAAGCGCACGAAATTGTAGATCGATGAATAATAAAAAATACTGGTTGCGTGTGGGGCTTTTTTTTATTATGCTATGCCCATTAATGTAGAATAAAGCAAAGGATTTTAATATGTTCAAAAAATTTATCGTGTTATTGGTTTTGATGATTCCGATGATTGCGGATGCGGCACCAAAAAATAAAACCAAGGAAGATCCAATCGTTCATTTAACAGACGAAGAAATATATTCTGAATTGAAAAAATTGGCGTTGGTGTTTGAAACTGCGCGTGATAAATTTGTTGAAGAAGCCGATGAACGTAAAATGCTAGAAGGTGCAATGAACGGGATGTTGGCTGCGTTGGACCCGCATTCATCGTATCTGTCCAAAGAAGATTTCAAAGAATTCAGTGATAAAACACATGGTGAATTTGGTGGGTTGGGAATCCAGATAACCAGTGATAGAGGGGCTGTGCGTGTTATTTCGCCAATTGACGATACCCCCGCGGCCAAGGCCGGAATAGAGGCGGGTGATTATATCACCCATATTGATGGTGAACAGGTTTTCGATTTGACATTAAACCAGGCGGTCAAAAAGATGAAGGGCAAACCGGGGACCAAGGTTAAATTGACCGTTGTTCATTCGGGTGAAGAGCCAAAAGAAATCACGTTAAAGCGTGCAATCATCAAAGTGAAATCTGTAAAATTCTCAGAAAAAGAAGATGCCGCAGCGGCAGATGATGACACGTTACCAAAAATTGGATATATTCGTATTTCTGATTTTGGTGCGACGACAACCAAAGAAATAAAAGATGCGATTAAGGATTTGGAAAAGAAAAAAGTTGCAGGTTATGTTTTGGATTTGCGTAATAATCCAGGGGGGTATCTGACGGCGGCTGTGGATGTGTCTGATGCGTTTTTGGATGGTGGCGAAGTTGTTTCTACACGTGGCAAAGAAAAAACAGATATCGAAAGAATGTTTGCAAAACCTGGTGATTTGACAGATGGCAAACCGGTTGTTGTTTTGATAAATCATGGGTCGGCATCTGCGTCTGAAATTGTTGCAGGGGCGTTGCAAGATAATGGTCGTGCGGTTATTATGGGATCACAAAGTTTTGGCAAAGGTAGCGTGCAACAACAAAAACCATTGGGTGATGGATCGGCGATACATATCACTATTGCGCGTTATTACACGCCAAGTGGAAAATCAATTCAAAATGAAGGTATTACCCCAGATGTTGAAGTTTTACAAAGTAAATTGGAAGTGATTGAAAAGAAAGAAAGTATGTTCACCGAAGCGACATTCAAAAATTCTTTGAAAAATGATGCGTCCAAAAAGAAAGATTCATCCAAAAAGAAGGATTCTAAGAAATCCAACAAATCAGAAAAATCTGAGGACGAAGATGAAGATTTTTTGAATTTGACAGACGAAGAAAAAGACGCGCGTGATTATCAATTACAACGTGCGATGGATATGGTGCGCGCGATGTCAAAAATTGGTAAAAAGAATCTTGAAAAAACAGATGATATGAAAGATGAAAAAAAATCTGATAAAAAAGACGCCAAGAAAGAAGTAAAAAAAGATTCAAAAACATCAGATAAAAAAGATGAAAAAAAATCAGAACCAAAAAAAGATAGTAAAAAATAAAAACGGGGCAAATGCCCCGATTTTTTAACGTGTTTTTTGTTGTAAATCTTTCACATTGTTTACCCAACCATTTGGTGTGATAACCCAATCACAAACACCTTTGGATAAACATTGGGTGGCGGTTAATTCGCCGGCACCTTCGGTGCTGAAAAATTTATCTAAATCTTTGGAGTTTAATTTTGTATTATCCAAATATACATTCTTTGTATATTTATTTTCGCGATCCAAATAATTCATAGTGTATTTTTGTTCATCATAACGATCTGTTCTTAACGAATATTTCCCATAATGAATTAAATTTGTTGCATCGTGCGCCATATATCTGTATCCGTGTGTTCCAGATACGGCAATCATGCTGGCGCTGCTGTCTGCACGTGATAAATTGTACGTGCGGACGATGTTATTTTGTGCTTTGGCAATATTAAATAAATTTATAATTGCGCGTGCAATGTCTGTATCGCCACCGCGTGATGAAATATATACATTTAACATAATTGCAGAATATGGGGGTGCCTTGTCTTCATCAGGGGTAAATTCTAGTTTTTTATCTGAACCAAAATTTTTTTGAACCCAATTGCTTAGATTAACGATTATATCGCTACAAGATTCGGCGCAAATATTGGTTAAAATATAAATATTGTTGCCGATCATGGTGTTTTTTAATTCGTTTGCCATGTTTTTTGCCTTTTTGGTTGTTTATAAGTGTTTTATAATACAAAATACAATGTTTGTCAATTATTTTTGTCGATAATAAATCTTGCCTTAAAAATTCAAAAGCGGTAAAATCTCTGGAATCATAAATAAAACCCATAGGAAGAAGAAATGTCAAAATTGATTGTTGATGGAAACTGGGCGGCGGCGGACGTCGCGTATCGTTGTGTTGATTGTGCGGCAATTTATCCAATTACCCCCAGCAGTACAATGGGTGAATTGGCGGACGAATGGGCGTTCCAACATAAAAAAAATATTTGGGGTGTGATACCGCAAATTATTGAAATGCAATCCGAAGCGGGGGCGGCCGGTGCCTTGCATGGTGCATTGCAAATGGGCGCTTTGGCGACAACGTTCACTGCGTCCCAGGGTTTATTATTGATGATTCCAAATATGTATAAAATCGCGGGTGAACAGACGCCGTTTGTTATGCATGTGGCTGCGCGTGCATTGGCGACACATGCGTTGTCTATATTTGGTGACCATAGTGATGTTATGGCGGTTCGTAATACAGGTTTTGCGTTGTTATCATCTCATAATGTTCAATCGGCACATGATATGGCGGCGATTGCGCACGCAGCGACACTGAAATCGCGTGTTCCGTTTTTGCATTTCTTTGATGGTTTTCGCACCAGTCACGAAGAATCTGCATTAACACGGATTGATGATGATGTGTTGCGTGAAATGTTGCCTGAAAATCTGGTTGCGCGAAATCGTGCGCGCGGGATGAATCCTGATAATCCAAAGATTCGTGGAACCGCACAAAATCCAGATGTTTATTTCCAAGGACGCGAAGCGGCCAACGCGCTTTATGATTCGGTTCCAGAAATTGTTCAAAATGAAATGGATAAATTTGCGCGTTTAACCGGGCGTCAATATGGTTTGGTTGATTATGTTGGGGACAAAAATGCAAGATATGTAATTGTTGCGATGGGGTCGTCCACGGAAACAATCGAAGAAGTTTTGGATTATCTGCCATCAGGTGTCGGGCTGATTCGTGTGCATTTATTTAATCCGTTCCCGGTCAATGCGTTTTTGAAAGCATTGCCGAAATCGGTTGAACAAATTGCTGTATTAGACAGAACGAAAGAGGCGGGCAGTATTGGTGAACCACTTTATCAAAATGTGCGTAATATTGTCGATTCGAAAATATCTGTGTTTGGTGGACGATATGGTTTAGGTTCCAAAGAATTTAAGCCACGTGATGTCAAAGCGATTGTTGAATATATGATGCGCGGAACATTACATCATAATTTCACAGTTGGTATTGATGATGATTTAACAAATTTATCTTTGAATACTGATAAAACTTTTACTATTGAAAATCCTGATGTGAAAACGGCGGTTTTATATGGTATCGGCAGTGACGGCACAGTTGGTGCGGTTAAAAATATTGTAAAAATAGTTGGTGAAAATTCTGATTTATATCCGCAATCTTATGCTGTGTACGATTCGAAAAAATCTGGTGGGGTTACTCAATCGCATATTCGTTTTTCGAAAAATCCGATAAAAAGCGAATATCTGGTGGAAAGTGCGGATTTCATTTGTGTATCTAATTTTATGATTGCACAACGATTCGATGTGTTTGCGTCACTGCGTGCGGGTGGGACGGTTATGATAAATACATCGCTGAACCCAGACGAAGCGTTTATAAATCTGCCTAAATCAGCCCAAGAACATTTAATTCGTATGCGGGCAAATTTGTATTTTTTGGATGCGAATCGCGCGGCGATTGAATTGGGTTTGGGCAATCGTATTAATACTTTCATTATGTTGAATTTCTTTAATTTAACAAAAGTTATAGATCCAAATGTTGCCAAAGAAGCCGCCAAAGGTGCGATTGAAAAAACTTATAAAAAGAAGGGTATGGATGTTGTTGCGGCGAATTGGGCGGCGGTGGATAGTGCGGAATCTTATTTACAAAAATATGATTTCCCATCATCTGTATCAGAATTGGCACCTGATTTTATTCCGGCAATGACAATTGATACACCATCTGAAATTGCGGGGACGTTGGGTGAAATGGCGGCGGGTCGTGGTGACGATATACCGGTGTCTCGTTTCAAAATTGATGGTTCTTTTGGTGGGGGACAATACCCATCGGGCACATCAAAATATGAAAAGCGTGCGATTGCAACGCGTGTTGCACAATGTGATTTATCAAAATGTATTCAATGTGGAAAATGTTCTATGCTTTGTCCGCATGGTGCGATTCGGATTAAGGTTATGAATGAATCGGATATGGAAACCGCGCGTGCAAACGGTGTGACAGTTGTTCCGATGAAGACCCCAGAGTTGGGTGAAGGTTTATTTTGGACATTGAATATTTCGCCATCTGATTGCACTGGGTGCGGTTTATGTATGAAAAATTGTCCTGTGTCGGCGATATCTTTGGTGCCTATGGCGGACGGAATTAAAAACCAGGCGGCATTTGATGCGGCATTAAAGATCCCAAATATCGATAGAAAAAAATTAAATTTGAATATTCCAAAACATGTCGAATTGTTGCCTCATTATTTTGAATTCCCGGGTGCGTGCAGTGGTTGTGGCGAAACACCATATATCCGTTTAATGGCACATTTGTTTGGTGACAATATGATTGTTGCGAATGCTACGGGTTGTTCGTCTATTTATGGTGGTAATCTGCCGACAACGCCATGGTGCACGGATGAAAATGGACGTGGGCCGGCGTGGTCTAATTCATTATTCGAAGATAATGCGGAATATGGTTTGGGTATGCGGATTGCGTTGAACCAAAAACGTGCTGCGTTGCGCAGTGTATTATTTGAATTAGGAATTGAAAATGTCGATGATGTTTTTGCAATTAACGATGTGTCTATGCAACGCGACGCACGCCAAGAATTAAAATCAAAACTATCAATGATTGACAATGAACGCGCGCGATATGCGGAAAGTTTGTTGGATGCAATCATTGATAAATCTGTGTGGATTGTTGGTGGTGACGGTTGGGCGTATGATATTGGATACGGTGGTGTTGACCATGTTTTGCACAGTGGTGAAAATGTAAACATTTTGGTTTTAGATACCGAAGGTTATTCAAACACTGGTGGCCAACAATCGAAATCTACACCGTTTGGGGCATCTATGAAATTTGCAATTGGTGGCAAAGAACATGCGAAAAAAGATTTAGGAATGATTGCCATGATGTCGGGCGCGTACGTCGCACAAATTGCATTGGGTGCAAACCAGGCCCAGGCGATTCGTGCACTGCGTGAAGCGGCTGCATTTAATGGACCATCAATCATTTTGGCATATGCGCCGTGTATTGCGCATGGATTTGCACTGCAAAACGGTGTTGAACATCAAACGAATTTAGTGAACACAGGTGCATGGCCGTTGTATCGTTTTAATCCGTCAATGATAGGTGACGGGCAAAATCCTTTGACACTGGATTCGCGTGTTGATAATATAGCTTCGTTGGATGAATTTATGAAATCTGAAACACGATTTGCGGCGGCGCGTTCAATTAATCCGAATTTTGATAAATTGGTTGATGCGGCCAAAGCGAACAATTTATACAAAACAGAATTGAAACAGCATATTGCGAATTTCGCTGTGAAAATAAATAAAGATAACGGGGAAGGGTAAGGTCATGAAAAAATTATTATTGTGTTTTATGGTTGTTTTAACTGCGTGTACTTTTCAAACGCGGCACCGTGGCTATGTTTTCCCAGAAGATTTAGAAACACGTGTTGCAAAAATCAAAACAACAGCACAATTACAGGATGAAATTGGTGACCCGCAAACGCGCACTATACATGGTGACGAAGTTTGGATTTATTATAGTGCGGATGAAAACATGCGTGGGCCATTGCGGACAACATATAATAATAAAACCGTATTGTTGGCGTGGGTAAAGGGTGATCGTGTCACAAAAACCCAGGTTTTACACGATGGTGATTTGCCAAATGTCAAAATTGCAGATGGCGAAACAGAAATACCTGCGGCGATTGAATTAAACGCATTGGAAGAATTGTTTAACAATATCGGTCGTTTTTCACCAGCGGGATTGGCACAATAAATTTTCGCCAAATATTTGTTTTTTCAAAATTTTGTGTTATAATGAACGGGACAGAGAGAATGGCAACCGCAAAGAGTGTGTAAAATATGCCAACAAAAAAACTTGATTTTAAAACCGGCCAATATGTTGTTTACCCGACCCAGGGCGTTGGTAAATTGCTGCGTGTCGAAGAACAAACAATTGGTGGCCAGAAAATAAAAATGATGGTAATTGATTTCGAAAGAAATCATATGACGTTGCGTGTTCCGCTGGATAGGGCAGAATTGTCTGGATTGCGTCCGCTGACCAGTGCGAAAAAATTAGACGAAGCCATCGCATCGGCCAAAGGTCGCGCCGGAACCAAACGTATGATTTGGGCGCGTCGTGCCGCACAATACGAAGAAAACATCAATTCAGGTGACCCCATGAAATTGGCAGAGGTTGTACGTGATCTGCAACGTCGGTCTGCAACGGACACGATGACGTTTTCTGCGCGTCAATTATATTTGCGTGCGCTGGAACGCATGGCCCAAGAATTTGCAATTTTGCACAAAATGGATTTAGAGGATGCGTCCGATAAAATCGAAGATATTTTGGGCGTGCCAAAAGAAATAGATTTGAACGCTGTTGACGAAGACGATGAAATCGAAGAAGATGCACCGGATGATGACAACGACGATGATGACTAGTTTTTAACGCGCCGATTTTGGCGCGTTCTTTTTTTTTCTTGTTTTTATATTTTTTTTTCGCAATCATATAACCATAGATAACAAACAAAGGAAATAAAAATGGCAGGCAGTATAAATAAAGTGATTTTAGTTGGTAATATCGGTCAAGAACCCCAGGTTCGCACAATGCAAAGCGGGCAAAAGGTTGTGACTTTTTCGTTGGCGACATCTGACCGGTGGCGCGATCGTCAAAGCGGTGAACAGAAAGAACAAACCGAATGGCACCGTGTTGTGATTTTCAATCCTAATTTGGTGGAAGTTGCCGAACGCATGTTGCAAAAGGGAACTAAATTGTATTTAGAAGGGACACTTCGCACACGCAAATGGCAAAATCAACAGGGCGTTGACACATATACAACCGAAGTGGTCTTGAATCCGTTTGCGGGTCAAATGGTTATATTGTCGGGTGCCAAAGCGATGGACAGTTCAAGCGAACCAGCCCCGGAACAACCACGCGAAGAAATTAAAATCGAAGAAATCGCAGATGATATTCCGTTTTAGTAAAAAAAGAATTAAAAAAAACGGGGCGAAAAGCCCCGTTTTTATATTTGGTAACTTAAAACTTGTGTATTACCAATCCACTGCGCAATTTTGGTTCAAACCAAGTTGTTTTTGGTGGCATGATGTTGCCTGTGTCGGCAATGTCGATAATTTGGCGCATTGTGACCGGGTATAATGCAAATGCCGCGACCATTTCGCCACTGTCCACGCGCTTTTTCAATTCGCCCAGGCCGCGAATGCCGCCGACGAAATCAATGCGTTTGCTGGTTCTTAAATCGCCCAGGTTCAATATTTTATCGAATACTAAATTAGACAACACTGTCACATCCAAAACGCCGATTGGGTCGTTGTCATTGTATGTGCCGTCTTTGGCGGTTAATGAATACCATTTGCCGCCCAAATACATTGAAAAGTTATGCAATTTTGTCGGCTTATAAATTTCAGCACCCATTTCCACGACGTCAAATGATTCTTGCAATTTTTCCAAAAATTCGTCAGGCGTCAACCCGTTCAAATCTTTGATAACGCGGTTGTAATCGATGACTTTTAATTGAGATTCTGGGAAAATCACAGCCAAGAAATAGTTGTATTCTTCGTCGCCTGTGTGATTCGGATTTTGTTCACGACGTTCTGCGCCAACACGTGCCGCCGCCGCAGTTCTGTGATGTCCGTCTGCAACATAAAATGCAGGAACGTTCGCAAAGATTTCTGTAATACGCGCGTTTGTTGCGTCGTCGTCGATTTTCCAGAAAGTATGTCCGAAACCGTCAGCGGCCACAAAATCATATTCTGGGGCGTGATTTGCAATCCAATTCGCGACCAAATCGTTCATTTCGCTGACGTCAGGATACGCGAAAAACACAGGTTCCAAATTCGCGCTTTGGATACGCACGTGAATCATACGATCGTCTTCTTTTTCTTTGCGTGTCAATTCGTGCTTTTTGATTTTGCCCGTCATGTAATCGTCAACATTAGCCGCCGCGACCAGACCATATTGTGTGCGCCCATCCATAGTTTGCGCATAAATATAATACATTTCTTTGTCGTCAGTGACCAACCACCCGTTATCTTGCCATTTTTTGAAGTTTTCGACGGCTTTGTCATATGTTTTCTGTTCATGTTCATCGGCAATCGGATCAAAATCGATTTCTGGTTTGATGATATGCAACAGAGATTTTTCGCCGGCTTCGGCTTTGGCTTCAATAGAATTCAAAACGTCGTATGGACGCGAAGCGACTTCGTTTGCCAATTCGCGTGGTGGACGAACACCCTTAAACGGTTTAATTTTCATACCTTTTCCTTTTGGTTTAGTTCAGTTTTGATTAAAACCGGCTTTCGCCGGTTAAACTTGGTTGGGGCAGCTGGATTCGAACCAACACTAGCGGAGTCAGAGTCCGATGTTCTACCATTAAACTATGCCCCAGTGCGACACATATTATATATATATAAATAAAAAATTCAATTAAATTATAAATTGCGAATCGGGGGGTAAAATTTGTATATACAAATTAAAGAAAAATGAAAAAAATTTTTCGCGCGCATGGCCCCGCAAATAAGGCAAAATTTTCAAAAGTCCAGAAAAAAAGTTGTATTGTCTATACAGAAAAAATCTTGTTTTATATTCACATAGTGATACCATTTCGCACATAAGCATAGCGAAAGGAAGGGCGAAATGCATGTGTTTCTTGGTTTTCAGCGCATTTTTTCGTGCCGTCGTTTTGCATAGAGTTTTTTAACAAAAGAAAAAGAAAAAAAACAAAAGGAACCGTCATGAGACAATCAAAAACAACCCTGAAAGAATTAACCGCAGCATACCGCGCAGTTTTGCGTTATGGTATTTTGTGTAATGCAATTGCATTAGGCCTGGCCGTCGCAACCCCAGCGAAGGCTGGTGTTATTAATCCAGATACAACAAATAATGTTTTTGTTTTGGGTGATATTTCTTTGGATGATCAGCATGTTGCAAATGGTGAGGCGGCTTTTGCGGGGCGTCGCATGAATGTGTGGACTGAAGCGGGGTATCGGAATGATTTTCCAAAGTATAAAATGGTTGCGCGTTCTTTTGATATGTCAAATAGCGATACATACGTTGGACCTGTTACATTGACTTTGCGTGATGTTAGCAATGATGCGTTTGCCTTTAATTATCAAGACAGCGTTAATGGTGATTGGACGGACGTTAATTTAGCAAATCTTTCTCCGGCGATTACTTGGAATGTTGCGGAAGACACATTGACCACCGCTGGTATTCCACAACCAACTGCGCATACTATTGCTATGTTTGCTCATTTGGATGGTGAAGACGAAGGGGCACATGCGGCGGGTTCCATGAATTTTGATAATGTGACGGCTGTTGTTGATGGTGCAACAATCAATGCAGAAACAATTGATGTTAAAAATAATTCTGAGCTGACGTTTGTGAAACAGGATACAGCATTGCTGGATACCGCGGCCGACAATGGCAAATGGTTTATTGCTAAGGGTACAGACCCAGAAGACGAAGCAACATACGGCAAACCTTTGTACATTGATTCCGATGGCAAAACAACATTGAACGCAGACACAATCAATATCACTGGTTCGCATATGACCGTGAATAATGGCGCAGAATTGACTATTAATGCTGGGGAAAAAGCGGTAATCCAAAACGCGACTTCGAATGGCAATGGTGGGGCTCTTAATGTCATAGGTAGTTTGAATATTGGTGAAAACACAACATTCAAAAATAATAAGGCGTCTGGAGCAATGGGTGGCGCTATATACATGAATACCAAAATAGCCGACGGTGTTTATTCAAATGGTGTTGCGAATATATCTGGTGCAAAGTTTGAATCAAACACGGGTAGTTACATTGGCGGTGCGATTTTCTTGCACGATGGCGAGATGAACATATCTAATACAAAGTTCGATTCAAATAGTGCTGATTACGGTGGTGCTATGTACACGGCGTCCAGAAACACAATCGCCCTAACCATCGAAGACAGTGAATTTACGAACAATACCGCTAAGGGAAGTGGTGCAGTGGGCGCGATGGCGAATGTTTCTGTGTCAAATACAAAATTCTTGAATAATTCAGCAACACAAGATGCTGACGGTGGTGGTGCTTTGTTTGTCGGTTCTATTGCAAATACTAGCATAGGTGGCAACAGTGTTTCGGAGTCTTTGTTCCAAGGAAATACTTCTGTTAGTCGTGGTGGCGCTATATCGATGAGAAATTTTGCACAATCAGGCGGTGGTAATAATGTTGATGCAAAACTGGATATAGTAAATACAAGATTTATAAGCAATTCTGCAGGAACAACTGGTGGTGCGATTGATAACTTTATGTATGGTAGTTCAGCAGAAGGCCATGCAGACGCGGTTTATGTTGAAAATTCACAATTCACATCCAACTCTGCGGCCAAAGGTGGTGCGATTTATAACCATGCTGGTGGAGAAGGTGATCAGTTAAATGCTGGTGCACGACAAGTTGGTAATATGTATTTGACAGATTCCACATTTACCGGCAATACCGCATCTGACAAGGGTGGCGCGATTTATAATGAAGGAACATTGGCGTTGAATAATGCGGCATTTAATGGAAATAATGTTGTTGCAACAAATATTCAGACAACAGCTATTGGTGGCGCAATCGCTAATGTGGGTGGTACAATTTCTTCGATAACTGATACAACATTCGATGGAAATTATATGACTTCTGGTGTTACGTCTATTAATGGTGGTGCAATCTATAATTCAGGTGGAACAATTTCTTCGATAGACGCAATATTCAAAAATAATTATTTGGAAAACACTGGTACCACATCTGGAAGTTCGAGTGCTTTGGGTGGTGCAGTTTATACATCAGGCAATATTTCAAGCATTGATGGTTCTTTTGATAATAACTCTGCAACATCCGTAATCGGTCAGGCGCAGGGTGGTGCCTTGTGGCAGGGTTCAAGTTATGGGTCAACCATTAATGATTTGAATGCCGATTTTACGAATAACAGAGTTGTTTCGACAGATGGTAAAGTAATGGGAGGCGCTGTTTTTACTGATAAAAAACTTTACAATGTGATAGGCGATTTCAAAAATAATAAGGCCATTTCAACAAATAATGAAGCGTATGGTGGCGCTATCTATAATGCTGGTACAGTTGAGTTGACAGTGTCTGGTTCTAAATTTGAATCAAATTCTGCTAGTGGAACCCGTGCTCTTGGTGGTGCTGTTTATTTGCATTATAACAAGGGTATGACGTTAACGGATACAAAATTTGAAAATAATTCTGTGACAGGGACAACAGGGGATGCCCTTGGTGGTGCAGCGTATGCACTGTATACGATGAATGTTAACAATTCAGATTTTAATGGTAATAAAGCAACAACCCAAAGTGGTGCCGCGCGTGGTGGTGCATTATACAATAACAACGGCGGGACTGTTTTGACAGATTCGTCGTTTACAAATAATTCGGTAACAGGGGCAACAGCCGAGGGTGGTGCTATTTACTTAAATAGTAATATCGCGATTAATGCTGTGAACAAAGATGTTGTGTTCTCGGGCAACAAGGCCAATGGTGTTGATAACGATATTTATAACAATGGCAAAGTATTGAATCTTAGTGCTGCAGATGGCAAAACAATTTCGTTGGCGGGTGGTATTAATGGTTCTGCGGGAGCGTTGAATATTACTGGTGCTGGATTGGTTGATGTTTCAAATACTTTGAAAAACCAAACAGTTAATGTCAATAACGGTGAATTGCATTTGAACGATGTTGATTTGACTGGTTCGACTGTTGCGGTTGATAATGGTGCAACATTGAATTTGTTGGATAACAAAATCAATAATTACACTGGTATTACATTGGCCAATGGCGCAAATGTAAAGGCCGATTTTGGTTTGGCAGATGGTTCACGCGATGCATTCACATCTGGTGGCGATGTGACGTTGACCGGCTTTGGCATTACATCTGATTCCGATATAGCAGAAAAATCTGTTGCTGTTGCGGCGTCTGGTTCAACTGTTACCGTTGCTGACGGGTTGAAAACATACACCACCAACGCGGTCTATACTGTTGCAAAAGATGATACCGAAGGTAATGGATACAAGGTAGTATTTACAAAAGATACAGAAAGTGCGCATGGATTGAAAGCGGCGGTGGTTGATACAGGTGCCACAGGCCAGGTCGTGTATTCTTTGACAGATACAGATACATCAATTGATGAAAATGTAGTAGTTGCTTCTGCTGATATGTTGATTAAGGGTGCTGGGAAAACCGCAGAGGAAAAAATTGCTTTGAATAATGAATTGGCTGTTGCCGAAGGTACCGCTTTGACATTGAAAGATGCCAACTTTACAGGTACTGGTGCTTTGAAAATAAATGCTGGCGCAGAAACGGCTGTCGAAGATTCCACTGTTGATGTTGCTATGAACAACTCTGGCGAAACGACAGTTACCAGATCAACATTGGCAAAGAAAGTTACGAATACTGGTAAAATGACAGTATTGCATTCTGACGTCGGCGATGTTGATAACTATGGTGCGTATGTTTCTGACCCAACAACATATACTGGAACATTTACCAATGTTGGTGCGGCCTCGTTTGATGCTGATACATTTACCAGCACAGCTGTTTTGGATAACTCTAATTTAGCAAACCTGACCGGTGGTGTGACATTTGCACCTGGTGCAAAAATCACAGGTACTGGGACAACGAATTTGTTGTCTGGAACAACACACTTTAACAATACCGAATCTTCGAATACAATCAATTTAGCCAAGAACGCGGATTTTGATGGTACTTTGGTCAATGGTGCAAAGTTGAGCACTCAAAACAGTAGCATTGATGCAGTATCTGGATCTGTGTCTGGCGGTGATTTGTATGTTGATGCTAAGTTAGGTACAACAAATATAATCGATAGCTTTGCTGGCAACACCGGTACAATCAAAGAAATCAATATCCTTGGTACTGAATATGGCACGGCGGATTCTGTCGAATTGACAATTGGTGGTGCTGACTTGGATTCAAATGTTCAAATCAACGGTATGAATTATTATACTGACGTCAAGAAACAAGGTAACAAGTTAGTCTTTAGTGACAAATTGATTAACAGATCAACATTGGACGCTGATTTGGGCAAGTTTGCAACGGCTGGTGAAGCGGTTGTTCATGGGGCGAATATCACAGACGGCACAGTTGCGTTGGATAAATTGGCGACGTTAGATTTGTCTCAATTTAACAATACCAATTCTGGCTTTATCACAAAATCTGTTGATGATTTGGCAAACTATACAACAACGTCAGATTTGAATACAGCGTTGGGCTTGAAGGCAAATGCTGCAGATGTTTATACTAAGACAGCGACAGACGATTTGTTAGCGGGTAAAATTGATACTAGTGCGATTGCTGGGGATGTGACAATCGGTGGCGATACAGAGACATCTGCTGCGCAGGTAATGTCGACCAAGGCGTTCCAGAATTCTATTGGTGGATTCTTGGATTCTCAAAATACTTGGGGATCAGTGCAAGGCTTTAACGAAGGTATCAAGATCGCCGATGCTAAAAATATAACATTTAAGGTTGATGGTGGCTCAGATCAGACATTGTCAGCGGCTGATGTTGCGACGTTCAAAGGCTATGCAACGTCTAAGCAAGACGCGTTGTCCGAAGCGCAATTAGCGGCTGTGAATTCTGGTATTACTGGTGATTTGGTCACAAGTTATAATTCAGTTGTAAGTGCTGTGAATAACGAAACGACCGGTTTAGCCGCAACAAGAACGTTGGCATCTAATAACCAGACAGCAATCAACACATTGAACGGTGATGAAGGCGCCGCTGGTTCTGTAAAGACAATAGCCAAAGGTTATGCAGATGGTGCCAAAACCTATGCGAAAGATTATGCAGACACCTTAGCGTCTAATTACACAACAACGTCAGATTTGAATACTTTGTTGAATGCTAAACTTGATGTAACATCGGCGGCGAATACATACGCATTGAAGACAGACTTCAACAGCGGTGGTGCATCGTTATATAGCGCACATGCGTTGTATAACAACATCAATGGTGAAAATGGTAAATCATTATTGTTCAACGAAACAGATGGTGGTGGTGCAAAGTTCACACACGATGATGGCACATTGTCATTTGTTGGTGTTAACAATGGTGGTCAAAATGGTTTGGCAGCGCAAATCTATGCTACTACTGCAAGTTCGAATCCGGTGAATCAAGGCGCCAGAATCGATGTAAGTACAGGCGGTATGTATTATACGGTTGGACATGATACTCTGGAAAATCGTATGGTCAAAGCGAATGAAATCGTGACGAGATCTACAGCAGTAGAAGGAAGTTATGATTCATCTGCAAACTATGATGACGACACAATCGGTGCGGCGATTGCGGCGAACGCGTCTGATATCGCGACTTTGACATCTGGCAAAGCAGATAAATCGACAACATTGGCTGGGTATGGCATTACTGATGCGTACACCAAGGGTGAAATCGATACAACGTTGGGTTCATATGCGACAACTGAAGCCATGAATACAGCGTTGGATCTGAAAGCAAATGCAAATGATGTTTATACCAAAACAGCAACAAATGATTTGTTAGCAACCAAAGCGAATGCTGCAACAACATTGGCTGGGTATGGCATTACTGATGCGTACACCAAGGATGAAATCGATACAACGTTGGGTTCATATGCGACAACAGCATCTGATACATACGCATTGAAGACGGACTTCAACAGCGGTGGTGCATCGTTATATAGCGCACATGCGTTGTATAACAATATCGTTGGTGAAAATGGTAAAGCATTATTGTTCAACGAAACAGATGGTGGTGGAGCAATGTTCACCGGCACCGATAATTCTAGATCGTTTGTTGGTGTACATGATGGATCTGCGGGTCTGAACGTGGGCGCACAAATCTATGCTTTGAATGCTAGCAGCTCTGGATCACGTTTGAATGTGAATCAAGAAGGAATCTACTATGTGAAGGGTGCGGCCGGCCAAGGCAATCCAGAAGGCAGAGAAGTTGCCACATTGGATGACATTGCTAGCCGTGCGGCGAATGCGACGTATAACGATACAACAATCGGTGGTGCGATTGCTGCGAACGCGACCAGTATCGCAACAAATGCTGATGCAATTGCGTTGTTGAACAACAATGTTGATACATCTGGTTCTGTATTGAACAGTATCAAGACGACAGCGAAAAACGCGACGTATGACGGTGATGTGACATTGGGTGAAGCGATTGCAGCGAACGCGACCAACATCGCAACAAACGCAACCAACATCACAACATTACAAGGTCAGATGACAACATTGAATGGTGATGAAAATACAGATGGTTCGGTTGCTAATTCGATTGCAACAGCATTGTCTGGTTATGCGACAACAGCATCTGATACATACGCATTGAAGACGGACTTCAACAGCGGTGGCGCATCGTTATATAGCGCACATGCGTTGTATAACAATCTCGCTGGTACCAATGGAAAGGCGTTATTGTTCAACGAAACAGATGGTGGTGGTGCTAAGTTCGAACATACTGATGGCACATGGTCATTTGCTGGTGTTAACGACGGCGGAGCCAATGGTATAGCGGCACAAATCTATGCAATCGATAGCACAAGCACAGGTGGTGCTGCAAAACAGGGTGCTAGAATTGATGTGACCACTGGAGGTATGTACTATACAGTTGGAAATGCGGCGGCATCAGATCGTTTGGTTGAAGCGAATGAAATTGTGACGAGATCTACAGCAGTAGAAGGAAGTTATGATTCATCTGCAAACTATGCAGCCAATACAATCGGTGGTGCGATTGCTAAGTTGAACGGGACTGTTGGTACGGAAGGTTCTGTGTTGAATAGTATCCAGGCAAACGCGGCAAATGCGACATATGATAATGCATCATCTGGGTTGACTGCAACGACATTGCAAGGCGCAATTGATGAAATTGTGACGGCACAGGGTACATCTTTGTCTGGTAAACAAGATACATTGATTGCTGGTAATGGTATCAATATCGCATCGGATGGCAAGACGATTTCCGTCGCTGCGGCCGATAGCACGATAACCGTTGACTCTGATGGTATCAAGGTCGGCACAATCGGAATTGACAATATCTCGGCGGATGCAATTCAATCTGCGTCAGATACGGCCACATATACCAATACTAGATTGGCATCTGCGGGTTATGTTGATGAAGCTATCGTGAATGCGTTAGCTGCTCCAGCAACACCAGGCAGCAGTGGCGGTGTAATTGCTGAAGCAATTGCAGAAGCGACCACGATGAACAGCAATTCTGGTAGTGGCAGCAGCCAAACAACGCCGACTACTTATACTAACTTTGAAAGTGATGCGACTGTAATTGAAGCGGTTGCTGCGTTGGATACTAATATTGGTAAAGTTCACCAATTGATTACACAAGACAGCAGCACTGGTCCAAAGACATATAATGGAACAAATGCTACCGCGTCAAAGAACGTTAATAACAGTGGTAACTATGTTGGTAATTTGGCGGTTGGAACAACCATCGAAGACCACTTAGTATCATTGGATAACGCGATTGGTTCATTGTCGTCTTTGAACGAATCTAATGGCGTGTTGGATAGCAGTGCATCTGTGGCAACGAATTTGAATAATTTGGATGCTGCGATTAAGAGCCTGTCGGTTTCTTCAGGTGGTGCATATGCGATAGAACAAGCAAACGCATATACTGACGAACGCGTTGAAAAGTTAGACAAGAATTTGTCTTCGGGTATCGCCAGTGCAATCGCGTTGACATCTGTGTCTGCGTCTGGGGTCCAAAAGGGCGAAGTCGCAGTCAGTGGCGGATACGGCTATTACAATGGCCAATCTGCGGCGGCATTCGGTGCAGCGATGGGATTATCGAACAGATGGTCTGTGAACGCAGGTGCCGGTGTGTCGAATTCGGATGTTTCGTTCCGTGCAGGTACGACATACAAATTCAAAATGTTTTAAAGCAATTTGAATTAGATATAAAAAAATCCGCCCAAATGGGCGGATTTTTTTATAAATTAGTTCGGGCCAGAAAGCGGTTTAATGTTGCTGGATGAACACCCAAAATTTTAGATATTTTATATCGTGAAACACCTATATCCATTAATTCTTTTATTTTAATTACATTTTTATTCAATTTTAATTTTTTTGATTGGGCAGAATAGGGCCGCCCCAATTTTTTTCCCGCTGCACGAATATTATCAAGCGACGATTTTGTGCGTTGACTGATTAAATTGCGTTCGATTTCTGCGGATAATCCGAATGCAAATGCCATAACTTTTGATTGAATGTCGTTACCCAGGCGATAGTTTTCTTTGATGGTCCATACCTGGCAATCTTTGTTTAAACAATATTCTAAGATATGCATTACTTCGAGTAACGATCGCCCAAGACGCGAAATTTCACATGCAATTAAAATGTCTTTTGGGGATAGTTTTGTAAGCACCATTCCCAGTTTGCGTTGATTCAATGGTTTTCGTGAAGATATTGTTTCCATGACCCATTTATCAATTTTTATTTTATTTTGCATTGCGAATTGTTCAATTTCGAATCGTTGGTGTTCAATAGTTTGTTTGTTTGAACTGACGCGAATATAACCAATAATAGACATTATAGACCTCCTATGTTTTTATATATTTTTTCTGTCATTTTAAAGGAACGTTTAAATCAACAGTTTTTTTTACTTTTTTTTAATTTTTTTATTTTTTTGAAAAAAACAAGCAAAACCGCCGTGTTCCTTGTTTGTCTTGTTTGTTTTTAGAATATAGTTTTATGGCACTTACACAAACGTTCCTTTGTGGAACACTTTCTATGTGACCCAAAAATGTAGGTTGCATTTTTAATTAATTAAAAAAAAGGAAACGAAATGAAAAAAACATTATTTTTGACATCTTTGTTTGCGATTGCTGCAACTGGTGCGGCGAATGCTGATACGGATGTGACATTTGCTGGTAAATATGCTTTATCAACAGATACGGGCGGTGCACAATCTGGTGTTGTGACTGCTGTTCCGACAGATATTACGTATGAATACGAAATCACAGATGGTTCAACCGTCAGTGGTGTTAATTATGCCACAGATCCAGATGTGACAGGTTTTACATTTGTTGATCCAGATGGCGTAACACAAAATGTGTCTTTCGCAGAACGTTTTGCCCAGGACGATTATGTCGGAACATCTGCGGTGACTGGTGCAGCATATGCAACAACTCAAGATATTGTTGCAGGTGCAACTGTTTCCGAAGGTAATTATTCATATACATACAGTTTGGGTGGCGAAGACATTGAAAGAACATTGGACAACCCAAGCACTTTTGTTGGTGATATGACTGCTTTGTCTGCTGATTATGCCAATGCTATGTCCGTTAATGTAGTGAACGGTGAAGCGTTTGTCAATGGTGGTACAACTGCATTGACCAATGCAAACGATTTGGATTACACTTTGTATGGGTTCACGTTCGGTGATTCATATTATAACTTGGACAAAGACAGTGGCAGTTTTATTTTGGTTCGTAATGGCGAAGTTGTGACACCAACTGGCGAATTGGCAACGCAATTTGAGAATGCAAAAAATGCATATGCCGATGATGTTGCCACATTGGGAACAGACATTGCCAGCACGGCTGCTGATTGGGCCACAGAAAAAACATATTATGATACTGCAAAAGGGTTCTTTGATACCGACGTGGTAACGGTTGCAACATTGGACGACAATTATGCATCCCAAGCCATAGCAGACGGTTTATATAGCGCGGCGCAAACTGCACAAGGTGTTGCACAAACAACCCAAAGTGCGAATATCGCAAATTATGACGCGGCGGTTGCATTGTATAATACACCAATTGAAACAACAATCGCTGATGGGGCAAATACTGCAATTGCAACAGCGTTGGATGATGGTGGTGTAATCAAAGTTGCTATTGATGATGCAAAATCTTATTCAGATGCGGGTGATGCATTAACATTGGCCAGTGCCAAAGCATATACTGATGCAAGTAATGCAGCAGTATTAGGTCAATCAAAAGCATACACCGATGAACGTATCGAAAAATTAGATAAAGATTTGTCGGCGGGTATCGCAAGTTCTGCGGCGTTGTCTGCAGTGGCAGTATCTGGTGTTCAAAAGGGCGAATTGTCGTTTGGTGGTGGTTTTGGTTATCATAATAGCCAATCTGCTGCGGCATTTGGTGCAGTTATGGGATTGACAGACAGATGGTCTGTGAATGCTGGGGCTGGATTTTCAAATGCTGATGTGACATTACGCGCAGGAACAAATTATAAAATTAAATTGTTTTAATATGATTTAAAGTTTGTTTCATGACGAAACAGAATCCGCCCGTTTGGGCGGATTTTTTATTTCGTTTATTTATGTTTATTACGCATTCTTTCTTTGTATTCGGTGGCATTAGCACCGCGTTCAATTTCTTGCAAATTAAATTCAGCGTCCATTTTACGTAATTGTGCAACCATGATTTCTTCGATTTCAGTACGTTTTTTTTCAAATTCTTCGCCGCTGAGTTTTGAATCAATATATATAGGTTCACCAATGTTGCATGATATTGTTCCGAATAATTTTGGTATCATAAATTTATCCCAACGGTTCATATATATTGGGCGTGAGCATGAAAAACAGCATGGAACAATCGGTGCACCGGTCATGCGGGCGAAATATAATGCGCCATCTTGGACGTGCATGGATGGGCCCGATGGGCCATCAACAGGAACGCACATTGAAACGTTTTGTTCGCGCATGACGCGTACGCCTGCGCGTAAAACTGCGACGGCGCCGTCTGATGTCGAACCATAAACCGCACGCATACCAAATAATCGTTGCAGGCGTGCCATCAATCGGCCATCTTTGTGTCGTGATGCAACGCAATATGCACGGATGCGTGCGCATTTAATAACTGGTGATAACATTGCACATCGTCCATGAAAAAATACAAAAACCACAGGTTTTTTGCGGTATTGCTTTAATGATTTTGTATTTGTAAAGCGGTGGCGCGACGTCAAAAAAATGAACCATGTCAATATTGCCAGCACCCCAACCAATATCCATTGAATAATTGAATTATTCAGTATTGGTGCCCAAAAAGCCTTCCAAATTTTCCTAAAAGTTTTTGACATTTTTAACCTTTTGTTGGTAATTCTATCAATTTTTCCCCCCATTTGCAAATTTTGAAAAAAACTTGACAGAAATATTTTTTTGTATTAAACTTGTTGTATTAACAAATAACCAAAGAAGTTATGATGGTCGCAGAAAAAATAAATTTTGAAATACAACCGATTTTCAAAGCGTATCCTAGCGTGTATAACAATTTTTTATGCATCGAAAAAGATTGCTATCACCATTTAGGATACGATGATTCTGATTTTGATTTGGATACAATGCGTGGCGATTATGTTTATGCAATAGAAAAAGCAAGAAATCATTTCGCATTTGGTGCATACCATGATTATGGTATGATTGGTTTTGCGCTGGGACATAGACAAAGCGATAACAGTATGTATCTTAGTCATTTGTTTGTCGACCCAATATATCAAGGTTATGGTGTCGGTGCCCAATTATTGAAAAAAGTTGAAATTTTATCGGGTGTTTATTCGCAGACTTTGAAATTATTTTCGTTGCCTGATGCAATCCCTTTTTATAAACATTACGGATACGAACATAATGGACATAAAAATGGTGAAATGGTGAAAGATAAATGCATGGTAAAAAATTTATCAACGCCATCGATGGGTATTGTCCCTGTGTTTGAATGGGTTGATAGTTTGAACGCTAAATTAAATATCGATGTGGACAAAAGTTTGTTAAAAATTGATAAATATCAACCGTTTTTTGTTTATATGAATTCAGAACAAAAAATAGATGGGGTGGCAACACGTTATCCAAATGGTGAACAATATATCAAATTAAACGAAAATCAAACCAAATTGGCAAAACGGCGTAAAATAGAAATGTCTTTTGCTTTGGATCAATCCAGATAAAAAAATCCCGCGTATCGCGGGATTTTTTGTTTGTATGTTTTTTTACATCATACCCGGCATTGATGGGTTTTGTCCACCGCAACAATGTTTTTCTTCGGGGATTTCGGACATCACTGCGCCGGTTGTCAATAAAACCCCCGCGGTTGATGCAGCCGCCTGGATAGCGGTTTTGACAACTTTGGCTGGGTCGATAATACCAGATTTCATCATATCGACGTATTCGCCAGTTTGTGCGTTATATCCAAAATTGTATTCTTTGTTTTCCATGATTTTACCGACGACTATTTCACCAGATACACCTGCATTTTCAGCAATTTGCATACATGGTGTGACAATCGCCTGGCGGACAATATCGATACCGACATTTTGGTCGGCGTTTGCACCGTGCAAATCTTTTAATGCAGCAACTGCGCGAACCAATGCAACGCCACCACCGGCAACGATGCCGTCTTCGACCGCAGCACGTGTTGCGGCCAACGCGTCATCGACACGGTCTTTCTTTTCTTTGACTTCGACTTCGGTCATTCCGCCAACATGAATCACAGCGACCCCGCCGACCAATTTAGCCAAACGTTCTGCCAATTTTTCGCGGTCATAATCACTGGTTGATGTTGATATAGATTTGCGGATTTCATCGGCGCGATTTTTGATTGCGTCTTTGTCGCCATCACCGTTGACCAACAAAGTTTTATCTTTGGATACAACAACGCGTTTTGCAGAACCCAAAACCGCCGGTGTGATGTTTTCAAATGTCATACCCATGTCATCGGATACAACGGTTGCACCGGTCACGATAGCGATATCTTTTAACATTTCTTTGCGTCTATCGCCAAATCCAGGGGCTTTGACCGCACAAACCTTTAATCCGCCGCGCAAACGATTCAGCACCAACGTTGCTAATGCTTCGGATTCGACATCTTCGGCGATAATCAAAAGTGGGCGCCCCGATTGTGCGATTGGTTCCAATATTGGCAGCAACGCTTGCAATCCAGTAATCTTTTTTTCAGATACCAAAATTTGTGCATTTTCTAATTCGGCCAACATTTTTTCGCTGTTTGTGACGAAATAGGGCGACATGAATCCTTGGTCAAACTGCATACCTTCGACGACGTCGATTTCAGTATCCAGACCTTTGGCTTCTTGGACAGTGATGACACCTTCTTTGCCAACTTTGTCCATGGCGTCCGCGATTTTTTGACCGATTTCCGAATCGCTGTTCGCAGAAATTGTTGCAACCTGGGCGATTTCAGAAGAATCTTTGACCGGACGTGCATGTTTTTCAATGTCGTCAACAACTGCGGCAACCGCAATGTCAATTCCGCGCTTGATATCCATAGGATTCATTCCGGCGGCAATAACACGACGACCCGAACGGAACAAATTTTGTGCCAACACTGTGGCGGTCGTTGTGCCGTCACCCGCGCTGTCACCTGCACGTTTTGCAACTTCTTGAATCATTTTTGCACCGATGTTTTCGGCCGGATCTTTTAACGAAACTTCTTTTGCAACCGTGACACCGTCTTTGGTGGCGATTGGTGCACCATAACTACGTTCAATAACCACAGTGCGACCCTTTGGACCCATTGTGATTTTCACAGCGTTTGCCAATTTATCGACGCCCGCAGATAATTTATCAGTATTAAAAACAATATCTTTTGCCATTGTTTGTTTCCTTTGTTATAAAATTCCGAGAATATCAGATTCTTTGATTAAAACATAATCATGACCGTCAATTTTGACTTCGTTCACAGATGATGCCCATTTTGCGAACAATATGACATCGCCCGTTTTGACAGTCATTGGTATTTTTTGTCCGTTTTCAATTATTCCATCCCCAACTGTAATAACGCGACCACGGACTGGTTTTTCTTTGGCGTTATCCGGGATAATAATTCCGCCTGCGGTTTTGTTTTCTTCTTCGATTCTTTCCAACAGGACATAATTGTGCAATGGTTTAAACATATACAACTCCTTTGCTATGCGACAAATATAGTTAAAAAAATTTGCATTTCAAGCCTTGATTTTATGCCCCATGCCATGTATTATTTTAATGGCATAAACGAAAGGGGTTTTATATGTATGATAAAGATAATGTGTTTGCAAAAATTTTAAGCGGTCAAATTCCATGTAAATCAGTATATAGCGATGATAATGTGCTGGCTTTTTATGATGTTTCGCCACGTGCACGGGTTCATGTTTTGGTGATTCCGCGTGGGGAATATACTGATATTTTCGATTTTACGCAAAATGCGCCGACCGATGTTCAATTGGGTTTTTGGTGTGGGGTTCGCAATACAGTTGAAAAGTTAGGGTTGCGTAATAATTTTAGAACGATTGCGAATACTGGTCGTGGCGCCGGCCAATCTGTTATGCATTTTCATGTCCATATTATGAGTGATGAAAGATTCTGTGAAGAACTTTAAGGTGCGTGTTACACCACACGCCAAACAAAACAAAGTCGTCGAAAGCGACGGTGTTTTGCGTGTTTATACAACAACCGCCCCAGAAAAAGGCCGTGCCAATGGGGCGGTTATTGAATTGTTATCTGAATATTTTAATGTGCCAAAATCCAGAATTAAGATTTTAAACGGCCTTACATTTCGTGAAAAAACGATCACTATCGTTTAGATTTTTCGCCAATTCTTCAACCGAATTTACAATGTGAATATTGTAATCATCTGGGGATGATAAAAATCCTTCGTCTTGCATGTGTGCCACGACGGCGCCGAAAACTTCCCAATATTTTGCAGTATTCATTAAAAAGATTGGTTTACAAGATTCGCCAACCTGTTGTTTGGTCATGATGTCGGTCATTTCATCCAATGTCCCCATGCCACCAGGCAAGATTATAAATGCATCAGACAAATCATACATTTCTTGTTTGCGGGTTGATAAACCGTCAACAACACGAATTGCGATGCCTTCGTGGGCAGGTTCCTGCAAAGACAAAACATGTGTAGTTGAAATCCCGATTACTTTGCCACCATTGTCCAAAGCAGATGTAGCGACCGCGCCCATCAAACCAACATTTCCGCCACCGAAAACCAAAGTGATTTTATTACGTGCCAACATTTCACCTATTTTTTTTGCGTCGCGTAAATATTCAGGATTAGCCCCGGACTGATGTCCACAATAAACTGCTACTGATTTTATTTTTTTATTCATATCGTTTTTCCCTTTATTTTTGAAAATTATACCATAAAATAGACAATTATGAATCAAAAATTTATAGATTTTATGCACAAATACCAAAATGCACGTTTCGCACTGGGGGTCAGTGGGGGCGTCGATTCTATGTGTTTATTGTATTGGTTGTACGAAATTGGTGCGGATGTTGTATGTTTGCACGTGAATCATCGTTTGCGCCCAGAAGCGGATATCGAAACGGAATATGTTCAAAATGTTTGCAAGAAATTGAATATCCCGTGTCAGATTTTTTATTGGGACGGCGAAAAGCCTGAAAATGGGTTGGAAGCTGCCGCCCGCGAAGCGCGCTATCAAATGATGACTGATTTTTGTCATGAAAATAATATTGAATATTTGCTGACCGCACATCAAAGTGATGACCAGATTGAAACGTTTTTAATGAATTTATCACGGGGCAGCGGTTTATATGGTTTGTCTGGGATGTTGCCGGAATCTGAAAGAAACGGAATTAAAATTTTGCGCCCGTTATTGGAAGTGTCGCGGGCAGAGGTTAAAAAATATTGTGATGATAATAATATCAAATATTTTGTTGATTCAATGAACAGCGATGACCATTATACACGTGTGAAAATTCGTAAAAATCGACATCTGTTGGATGATGATTTAGGAATCAGTGACGCTAGATTATTGTTGGCAATTCAAAACCTGGGGCGGACGCGTCAATGGGTTGATAAATATATTTCTTCGCGGATTGATTTGGTTATTCGTTCATGGGGTGCGATGTTTGTTTCATCTTTTTTGTTTGACGAAGCGGAAGAAATTAGATTAAAGTTTATGGGGTCTTTGATTCAAAGGATAGGGGGGAATAATTATCCTGTGCGGTTGAATTCTCTGAAAAAGGCACTATGTAATTTGCAAAGCGATTGTAAATTCACATTGGGACATTGCACGATTCGCAGATTAAACGACCGAATTTTAATCGTTCCCGAAGGTAAACGAACAAGTTTTAGGAAAAGATATGAAAAACGAAAAAAGAATATTTAAGAAAAAAGACGGGTCTGTTTTTTATTTAATAATTTTTGCAATTTTGTTTGTCGCTTTGATTGCGCGGGCTGTCGTGTTGGGCGATGGTAAAAATGAAATGCAAAACGCTGTAAATCAAGAATCAACGATTAAGACGCCCATTGAATTGTCGTTTTCTGATGTGTTGCGTCGCAGCGATGAAATAAAAACTATGGAAATAAAAAAAGGTGATATTGCCGTTGGTAAATTAAAAGACGGAACACCGTATCGTGCGACAATTACATATAATCCTGAATTGTTGGAAAAGTTTTCAAATAATGGGACCGCGGTATCGATTGATAATTCTGATTCTGTTATGGATTCTGTGGCGAAATGGTTGCCGATATTGGTGGGATTATTATTTTTATTCTGGTTGTTGCGATTGATGCGTGGCGGCGGAAATGGTGGCGGTATCACGCGCAGTTTAATTGGTCAAAATCCAACAAAAATCACAACTGGTAAAACCAAAACAACTTTCAAAGATGTTGCTGGTATTGATACAGAAAAACAAGAATTGATGGAAGTTGTCGATTTCTTAAAACACAAAGATAAATTTACTGCGCTGGGGGCACGGGTGCCACGTGGAATTTTGTTGTCTGGGGAACCGGGAACTGGTAAAACCCTGTTGGCGCGTGCGGTGGCTGGTGAAGCAAACGTTCCGTTTTTTGCCACGTCGGGTAGTGATTTTTCGGGCATCATTGTTGGTTTAGGTGTTGCGAAAATCAAAGAGATATTTGAATTAGCAAAACGTAATGCGCCATGTATTTTGTTCATTGATGAAATTGATGCGATTGGCCAAAGCCGCAGCAAACATTCATTTAATGATAATGATCGCGAACAAACATTAAATCAATTGTTGATTGAAATGGATGGTTTCGCAAACGAAACAGGTATCATTGTGATTGCGGCAACGAATCGGCCTGATATGTTGGATGCGGCGTTGTTGCGTCCTGGGCGTTTTGATAGACAGATAAATATTGATTTGCCAAATTTGGACGGTCGTCGTGATATTTTGAATTTGCATGCAAAAAAATTCAAGATAGATGAAAGTTTAGATATGATGAATGTTGCGCGTGGGACAACTGGATTTTCAGGGGCAGATTTGGAAAATCTGTTGAACGAAGCGGCATTGCACGCGGTGCGTGTCAATCATGCCACTGTTGAACAAAGCGATATAGAAGAAGCGCGTGATAAAATTTTAATGGGTCCAAAAAAGAATCAAAAATTGCGTCCTGAAGATATAAAATTGACTGCATATCACGAAGCGGGTCATGCGTTCGTCAGTATGTATTATTCTGATGTCACCGACCCTATACACAAGGCGACAATTATTCCGCGTGGACGTGCGTTGGGTATGGTACAACATTTGCCAGTTGATAACAAAGTGTCCAGAACATTGGCAGAAGTGCGCGCCGATTTGTCTGTGTCTTTGGCGGGTCGTGCATCCGAAGAAGTTTTCTTTGGGCCAAATAAAATCACAACTGGTGCGGAAAGCGATATCGCAATGGCAACGCGTGTGGCGCGTTATTCAATAACAACGGCTGGACTGTCTAAGAAAATAGGTATGGTTGCAATCAACCAAGCGAATACATTTGGTCAAAAAATAGCGCTGGAAAATGCGTCAGAGAAAACGGCTCAGATGGTTGATGATGAAGTGCGTGATTGGTTAGATGTTGCATATAAAGATGCCAAGAATTTAGTGACCAAGAACAAGGCGACTGTTGAAAAAATTGCCACGGCATTATTAGAACGTGAAACATTGACTGGCGATGAAATTCGCGAGATTGTTTTCGGGAAAAACAAGAAGAAAGCAACAGTAAAAAAAACACTACGTAAAACAAATGCAAAAAAATAACGATGTAAAATTCGAAGTTTTACGTATGCCACCAATGAATACTAATTCGGTGCTGGTGTCGCGTGGTACGGACGCTGTTATTTTTGATGCATGGGGACGTGCCAAAGATTGGGAACGTGTTTTATTAGAGCGCGGATTAAAATTGCGTGCGATATATTCAACACATGGACATCCTGATCATATATCGGCGGCACCTGCGTTGGCGCGTGCTTTTAATATCGATTGGTATTTGAATGCAAATGACGAATATCTAATTGGGTGGGGGAATGAATTGTTGGATATGTTTGGTATTCCGCATATTCATGAAAATTATAAAAAACCGATTCGTATTTCAGCAGGAATAATAGAAATTTTGCCAGACGTCCAAATGGAAATTATGGAATCCCCAGGACATACACCGGGGGGATTGATGTTTTATTTTCCGAAATATCAAGTTTTGATGACGGGGGACACTTTGTTTGCAGATAGTTTTGGCCGGTTTGATTTTCCAGGTGGCGATGAAACGCAATTAAAACAATCGATTGCTAATTTATATGAAATGGATTTGGATGACGGTGTTTATGTTGTGCATG
>Ga0310786_10000572_pt1 | contig 59569 bp, 95 predicted proteins | sample AusTroGonzalo_MG_FD_203881 | JGI IMG/M metagenome (GOLD analysis project Ga0310786, IMG submission 203881) | Bovine rumen microbial communities from tropical cattle in Woodstock, Queensland, Australia - Gonzalo_03 (v2) (version 2) | ecosystem: Host-associated > Mammals > Digestive system >...
AAGCACACCTGGCTTTTTCTTTTCGTTAGGGGCGAGGGTGGCACTTCGTCCTTACCACCCTCGTTATGGTAGTTAAAGTCAGCTCGGCAAGAGTGACAATCAAGGGTAGTTGGATTCGAACCAACTCTGTTAGGATCAAAACCTAATGTACTTCCGATATACTATACCCCTAGGCTTTTTTTAGTTTCTTTCCTGCGAAATTATCTGTCTGGCTATGGCAATTAGGGCATAGCACTTGTAAATTCTCGATGCTATTGTTTTCTCTATTGCCATCTATATGATGCAAATTCATTGTAATTGGCTTGCCTTGCCAATCCGTTATGCCACAAATCTCGCATTTACGCTCTTTGTAACCTTCCTTTACCAGTTTGCTTAATAGTCGTGATGTCTGAGTCCAACGAACATTTCCTGAAATAATATCCTTGACCTTCACAATGCGTTTTTTATGAGTTTCAAAAGCGCATTGTCTGTAACGTTCGCTTCTGTTTCTCTCCATCTTCGATGTATCAATTTCATACTCAGTAATGATTCTCTTTAAAGTCTCTGGATTACCGCCTTTAGGGTTCATCCCCATTCGTCTTAAAGCGTTTGAATAGCCGCAGGAAATATCAATTATTGCTTGCAGTTCTTCTCTGCTATATGAATATATCTTGCTTCCGCTCATGTTATTCTCCTTATCGTTTGGCGATACCCCTATGCGAGAAGTTTGTTTGGTATAGGCGTAACCTAGAATGATGCCCCAAACTTCTCTTAAAGACTTATCGTGTTCCGCATTGTTAAGAGGCGTGATAAGTTCGTGGTACTTGGGCAGGACTCGAACCTGCATCTTTCTCTCTTCGTTCTTAGGATGGCCATCGCTGCTCTGCCCTTAAGCTACCAAGCACTATTATTTAAGCCATGCCGCCACGGCTTTTTTGTTCTCTATCTCTAGCCACTCGGCTATACTGAAATTATCCTCGATAAGCTTATGATTCCCGATGACATTAAAGCAATCACAGCCTTCCGGCACATCAAATCGATACGCCCCAGGATAATCAAAATTCTCGGTTATTACTACGCTATGCGGTAATTTCATTCTCAGGAACTCGTCTATGCATTCCCCATAGCTAGTCTTCTGCACATGGAGCATATACGCTACATTTTCGTAGTTAACACGCTCCTTCCGGCGATTCCACTTCTCCGCAGCACTCGCAAACGACTCGTCATGCTGAAATACTACCATGATGTCATCCAACAACCCTATCGGACACTTAAGATCATATCCGTACATATGCCAAAAGTATTTCTTGTGGTCTTCCGACAACTCCGTATACTCCACTAACTCTGACTCTAGGTAATGCCTTAAGTTCGCACAGAACTTCGCAAATTCCTCAGGTAGTATCTGCAACGCTATTGTCGGACTCTCATACTTCCACCCAAACTGTCGGTATAACACCCATCCATGACAGTTATTTGTGATTAGACTTCTCAGCATTAGTCCTCCACTCAATCTTAAAGTTGTCCCTAGGACAATTCGTTCCATCGTCTAATGGCCATCCGTATTTTGTTCCAGACTTAGGCCGCCAATGGATTCCGCATTCGTATTTCTCTCGCAAACTCTTAAACGGCATCTCGCAATTCAGACAGTATTCGTAACATCCACCCTCATAGCGCTTATAGCCTTTGGGTAGCTCATATTTCTTACCGTTTATCGTTATCTCCATTCGGATCACCATGCCTATATATTATTTATTATTCTCGGGGATATGGGGAGTCTGAGGGGAAGATGCCTTTTTGTCTGGCGGTTGTTTGTGGGGGTTCCCCCGCCAAAATTCGTTTTTTGCCATACCCCCGCCCCCCTGCCGGTTGTTCGGGACCTTTTCGGCTGCCGTTTCTGCCCCTTATGTGTTAACGTGGTATACTCTCATAACATGGGCATATTGCACAATACATTGAACCTGGTTTCAAACCTCATCGCCCTGTTTTAGTTATCCCCGATTTGTGGGCGGTTTCCGTATCGTTCGGCTATACTCTCAAGCCGTGGGGCGGATGCTATATGCTGTTGAATCGCCGCTTGATAACCGTAATTCAAACCGACTTCGCTTGAATTGTTCGCGACAGCTATACGCCCTATGTCTGAATCCTTCAAGCTGTCTTCGCTAGAATCCCTTAAATGATCCCTAATCGCTTTGTGAATCTTGAACAATGGTGATGTTACATTATCCCCCCAACTTTGAACGATATTGAAATCATACCCAATCAATAAAGCATAACCCATTAACCCCAATTGCTTGTTATATAAATCACAGATAGACAAATATTTGTCACATATAACCGTTAAAAGTTCTATGTTGTCGGTGTTAAGTATGCTTGCATGATTTTTAATCAAGTCGTTAGTTTTAAAAAGATTATCGCATATATACCGCATACAAGATTTATATGTCGTTGTTCTAACTGTCCTTGATAACGTGTTATAGTCGTATCCATCGGGGAAAATATTATCCCAAAACAGCATAAAGTATTTATCTATTAACTCACATACGTTATTGACAGTTATGTCTTGCGGGTCAATATAATCTATGTCAACAACCCTATTAATCATAATCACAACCCCGTCATAATATCTATCTACCGCCGTCATTTCTTGCGGTCAACATATCACAAGCCGGAAAATTCAGGCAATACCCCGAAAACAAACTTTTTCCAAAAAAAACAAACTTTTTCCCAACCGTAAACAATTTGTTTACGAATAGACACAATTTAAACACAATTAGTAAAAATCACAGAAAATAAAAAAGGGCCCGTCCGAGTCCCTTTTGATTGATTCAAGTCAACTTTGTTCTATCCTGTCAAGTTCTTTGTAAACCGCCCGTTTAATAAAATCGTTTATAGATCCATCGGGGCAGGCTGCCCGAATCCGCTCTTTTGTACCCTTTTCGAATACTATCGACAGCCTATCATAATTATTTTTTACAAATTCATTTTGTCGTTTGTATTGCTTTTGTAAAGTTTCAAGTGCTTTTTTTTCGTCCATAGTATAGCCCCCTTTATTTGTTCTATTTGTCCTGAATCCTACCACAAAACCCCGTATTATTCAATACATTTAATAATACTTTGTGCAATATGTATAAATGCCGGACTAAATCCGGCTTTTTTGACCTGGTTTTTGTGCAAAACATAGAAACGTAAATATTTATTAAATATGTATTGATTAAATACGTTAAATAGTATATTATATAGTTAACAAAGTTAATTGTGTTTACACTATTTCTTGACGGTTTACCCGCCTGGACCATTTCCAGCCGTGGCGGTCACTACGTCAGGGGGTTGACAGTAAACACCATTTAAAGAAAAGGAGAATATAGCATGAATACATACAATTATTTAGAAGCCGTAACTGAAGATGTACGCCAGGCCATAGCCGATAATTACGACCTGACCGAGTGGCGCGGAAACCGTGACGGACTCGAAGAAACTTTAAACGATGCTCTTTGGATCGATGACAGCGTGACGGGAAATGCAAGCGGAAGTTATACATTTAGCACATATCAGGCAGAAGAAAACCTTTGTCACAATATGGAGTTAATCGAAGAAGCTGCCGAAGCTTTCGGAATTGAGCCAACAATTCAGGTGGGCTATGAACACGGGGCCGAGTGGTGGGACGTAACAATCCGTTGTTACTATCTCGGTCAGGCAATAACTACAGTTTTAGACGAACTCGAAGAAGCCGACGAAATTTAATAAAAGGGGGTTATACAACATGATAACACGCTGAAGACGCTAAAAAGTTTGTTGATGAAATAACGGGATAAAGGGGGCGATAAAATGTTAATAATTATACCGCTTATGTCACTCTTTATATTTTACAAAATGGGCGGGTTTCAAAAATTACTAGAATGCTTTATACTTGAAGAAGTCGGGGCGGATCTTACACCGCCCCCGCCTGAATCCATAAAAAGAGCTGAAACGATTGAAGAAGACGAAGAAGACGAAGACACGGGGGCAGATATCGAAGTAACTCCGAAACCTGAAACGGCAGCACAAACGATTGAACCATACAACCCGCCCCCAATTGACGAAGAACGGGAAAAACTAGAAAACACGGCGGCCGGAATGTTGACCGCTTGCGGTTGTAAATTCAATGTTTATTGGTATTGTCACGAACTAACTAACAAAGAGTTAATGGATATTATAAAAGACTTTAATTTGAATAAATAAAGGGGGGTTGACCTAATGGAAAATATAGAACTAAAAAAAGGGTTTGACGGTTATTGCACAACTTACTATTTTGAGTATAACGGCAGAAATTTCTTGATATCTTTTGAAGGTTCAAAAAACTGTCACTTGAGTAATTACACTACACACGAACTTGATAACAACGGAAAAGTGATAAATTTTTGCGGCAGGTATATTACACAAAGCCCCGAAACTGTCGCAATCGAACTAATAAAAAAATACAAGTTGTAAAGGATGACAGGCCGCCCCACATTGTGGGGCGGTTTTCTTTTGTCCTTAATGGATCTATACGGAGTCACTTGACTCCGTTTTTTTGTTGTCCGTCCTGAATCCATGAAACCAGGTTCAAAGAGATGAAACCATCGGGCAGCCGTTGGAGCTTTACAAGCCGGACGGGTTTGACCTCGTACAAGCCCCATTTAGGCGTTTTTATCCCATACCCTAACAATTATACCCCTTGCATCCCTAATGCCCTATATGGGGCGTATACAAAGTGTAGCAATATTATGTCATTTTTATCAATTTCATGTGGTTTAACGGGTTAGACCTTTCGGATTGACCCCCTGAGAATTTCTCGACCCCAGGGGTATATATCACAGATTCTCCAGGGTGTGTGTGTCCCGCCGGATTTTTGATCCGTAAGGTCCCGACAGGGGTGATTTTTTGAGAATTTTTTCGAAAAAATTTTTTTATTTTTTTCACTATGTTCGGGTGTATGTAGTGAGTTTTTGGGGATGTGTGTGCCTAAATTTCTCAGACTTAGTGAGTTTTCGTGACAGGGGAAGAAAATCAACATAAATAACATGATTCTGGTATTGCAAATGTGTAAACAGGGTGGTATGATGCAGTTAACAAAGTTAATTTGATTTACACACGAAAGGGGTAATAATATGAAGTACGCATACATTAGAGTTTCAAGTAAAGATCAGCACACAGACAGACAGCTTGCGATGATGGCTGAACAGGGAATCGAGCCTGAAAATATGTTCATCGACAAGCAATCCGGCAAAGACTTCGACCGTCCTGAATATCAGCGAATGATTGACACGATTAAGGAAGGCGATGTAGTCTACATCAGCAGCATTGACAGACTCGGTAGAAATTACGATATGCTCATTGAGGAATGGAACAGAATAACAAAGATTATCAAGGCTGATATCATCGTTCTGGATATGCCACTACTCAACACGACTAACGACAATAACAACCTCACAGGCAAGCTTCTCTCCGACATCGTTTTGCAGATTATCGCCTATGTTGCCGAAACAGAACGTGCATTCATCCGCAAGCGTCAGGCAGAAGGAATCCGTGAAGCTAGAAACCGTGGAGCCTATGTCAATATCGAACTCGATGAAGATAGACTCCGTGAGCTTAAGAAGGCTGTTGACGAGAAGAAAATGTCTGCTGCCGCTGCCGCAAGAGAACTCGGAATATCAAGAGTAACCTGGTATAGAAGAACTGCGGATCTGTAGAATCGAGGTGATTGAATGAACAAAGAATCGAGAACAAGAACCCCCGAACAGAAAAAGGCTATTGAGGATTATATCAAGAGCCACGGATTCAAGTCTATGAGCGAATTTGCAGATGCACTCGGAACAGGAAGACAGAATATTTGGATAGCAACAAGCGGTAAACAGAATCTCACAATCGAATCCATGCTGAAATGGGCAAAAGTTCTCAAGTGTCCTGTTGATGACATTATCGCTCTCTTCTATCCGTTCGAGTGGTTGAACTACATATCTTCGGATCGTAAACTTTACGATAGCCGCAATACAACCGTTTAAGTTCGGAGGTGGTGCATGACTTTAAAAGATTTAAAAAACTCCATATGGTTTAAATACTGTGATATTATGGTTTTATATGACAAGTCTGAATCTGAAATTGAACCAACAACTCAGGTACAATGGAAACAACTTCAAAGAAAAAATGTTTCTAGCCACAGTATTACTCACAAAGATGGTCTTGTAATATTAAACGTCCATATGGATGTACTATTTTAGGGCAAAAAAATAACCCTTTCGGGTTCAAAATTCACATTCGGGTGTTGCTAACATAGTGACACCCTTTTTAATTTCCTTTCTGACCGCTCCATACGGCTCAAATTTCGATTTTAATATCTCGTTCGATAAATTGTAAGGGTAAGGGTTCTAATCGCCTTAAATCGCCTTGTGGCGAACATGACAAAACAGACGTTTTCGGTTCAGAAACTTGCCACCATTTCTTACCCCTTTCTGTTAAAGTGGTTACCAACGTGGTTACTTTTGTTTATCCGTCACCCGAAACGCCCGATTTATAAGGTCTTTCAAGTGCGGGAGATGGGACTTGAATTATACTCACAGCCCCGAAATCCTTTATCTATAAAGGGTTTCAACATTTGCCTAATGGTTCCAAGTGGTTCACAGGCAATGCTCTCGACAGATATTCTGTCGCTTTCTGTAATTCCGTGTTGTCGTAGAGATAATAATTTTTTGTGGTTGATATATCTATATGCCCCATCTGAGCTATTATGAAGCTCTCAGGAATGTTGGCATTAATCAGGCTTGTCGCATACGTTTTACGACATTTATGCATTGACCGTGGCTTGATTCCTAGTGACGTACACGCACGTTCAAGCTTTCTTGTAAACGATTGCCCTATCACTCGTTTGCCGTCTATCTCGAAGAGATATTCACCGTTCGGGTTTAAGCTTAAGATCCGCTCGATGATGTTCTCAGCTTCTTTGTCAATAACTACCGTTCTGTTACCTGCATCCGTCTTAGCGTTCTTTCGGACTTCGTGAACGTAATGTCCTTTAGACTCTCGATAGCGAATCTCGGTCTTGTTAATCTCGATTACACCAGGTCTTATATCTTTCGGGGTCAAAGAACTTAGCTCTCCGACTCTCAATCCTGTTCGTAATGCAAGCATGATTCCAAAGCTCACTACGTTCGGCTTATGATCCGCTAGGTATTTGATTATCTGCCCGACCTCTCTTTCCGTGAACACATTGTCGCTCGGTTTCTGCCGGTTCTGTCGGAATATGTTCTTAGGCAGGCACAATTCCTTGAAGAATGTCTGAATCGATATATCTGTTAATCTATGTTTCTTAGCGTGAGTGAATATGCCTAAAAGCAATAACCTCAATCCGCTATAAGCTTTGTTAGTTAAGTCATATGTTTTAATGCTGCTCTTGATGAAATGCTCAAGTTCAAGTTCGGAAACATCCTTAACCTTTCGTTTACCAAACTCTGAAAAGTATTTCTTGAAATCAGCTTCGTATCTGTCGCAAGTCGATTTCTGAACCTCGCCGTAATTTCTTTTCTCAGCTATCCAATCGTTGAACATCTGCTGAACTGTTTCGGCCTGTTCCTGATAAAAGTCGCATAACGCATCCTCGACTTGTTCCTTAGTGTTTCTCTTTATCAGCCTCCTTTGTCCGTTTTTTCGGATGTGTGTGTACCATTTTCCATCCTTGCCCTGCCATATCTGACAGGGATGATTTTCTAAAATCTCTTTTCGTTTCTGACGCATAATATTTTCAGAAATGGTGGCGGTATCTATGATACCACTCTCAACAGCATATCTCAATATGTCTGCATCAGATATTCTGTTGTCATACATACCGCCTTACCATCCTTTAGTCTTCTTCAAACATCACTACAAGTTCATCGGGTCTGCATCTCAGCACCTCGGATATGTTAACCAGGTTCTCATAACTCGGAACTGCATCACCTCGGACCCATCGGTTAACTGTCACTCTGCTTGAGTAGTTGAGCTTTCTTGCAAGTTCATCCGAGCTGACCCCTCTGTTAAGCATAAGCAGCCGGATTCTCTGTCCTGTTTCTATTGCGTTAACTTTCTTCATACCCATGTACCTCCTCAATCATCGCAGGGGTGTGTGTCGTGATCTTAAGGATTTGCTCTCGCATCTGACAGGGGAGAGCTGCGAACTCTTCGTGACTCTTCTTAGCTACTCTATAGCTCTTGAGAAAGTTTGAATGAATGACCGTGTTGACTTCATCCGTTCCTAACATCGCCCACTCACGAAGGTTCTCATATCTTCCGACAGCCTTCTGACATACCTTTGGGAGTTTTTCAAACTCTTCTCTCGCACAATACGATGAATTGCAGATTGCCTTATAAACTAATGACCACGCATATCCTTCTGACATTTCGTCATCGGGAGCGGTAAACTGAGCTAATATCTTTCTTATTCCGGCAACCGTTGGTGGATATTCGTTAGTTGCCATGTACTTCTGAATCGCTCCCTGAACAACCATATAGTCTTCATCAGCGAAGAATGAGAACCACACATCGAACGCATCCTTGTCTGGGATGAACTTAGGATCACCATAAACCGCTTTCATGCCCTTAACTAAAACTCCAAACTGTTCTCTTGTCATAACCTCACCGTCCTTATACCCAATCATCTACCTGACTTACTCGGTTCTTAATCGAATCCATGTACGAAGAACCTTTACTCTGCTGCTTGTTGTCATGCTTCTCCCATGTTCTTACCGCAGCTTTCCAATCTTTCATCTTGTTCTTACCTACCATCCATCCCTTAGACTCATAGAAGTCGATAAAGGATTCAGGATCTATTCCGTTGTTCCGCTCGTTACAATAAGCGATAACTTCATCAAGAGTTGGTGGTACGAACCTCGATTTTTCTCTTTTAGATTTATCGTTAGATAAATCTTTTCTCTTTATATCTTTTAAATCTTTATCTAAATCTATATCTATATCTTTATCTATATCTAATTCTATATCTATATCTGAGTTCGTCTTCTGTTCGTCTATTGTTCGTCTATCACCCGTCTGCTGCCTTTTTCCCATCTCAATTAGGCGTGTATCGTCAATAATTTGACCGTTTCCGAGCGTGTAACTGTTGTTCTCTTTCAGCCGGAGCATCGCCTTTTCATCCGTAAAATTGGTTTCATGGTATCTGCTTGCAGAAAGGGTATTGTGCATACGCCAATGCTTAATAACAATCACTCCGTTCTCAAACAAAATCACAAAGCTCTTAGCAATAAGCAGCTTAAGGTCATCATCACTTGCCCCAATAAAAGACGCTATACGTCTTGGATTGCCTATAAACCCGTCATCATCCGCTCTTAAATTCAAGTGAAAGTACAATGCCTGAGTTGATAAAGGCATATCAAGAAATGCATCTGTATCAATTACGTCCTTGCGGATCATTCTCTTATTTGCCATATCCGTCCCCTCCGTTCCGAGTTAGTCCTTTAATTTTCCATACCCCTTGCCGATAACCATATCAGCCCTGTTCCGTGGCATTCTGATTACATCGCCGGTATGAAATGTCTTGTTAAAATACACATCCGTGTACATCGTAGTCACTTCAACCCACTTGTAAGCATCGTCTGGCTTATAGTCATGTTTCGGTGTGGTATTTCCTAAAAGTTCTCTCCATTGGTCAATAATCGGCTTATTGTCAAACGTATATGTGAACTTAGGCACATTAAGTAATTCCTTTACGTCAAAATCCATGTCAAACGGAACTACATACCCGTTTTTACCGTCCTTTACGCCAATTTCAGGCAAAACAGGCAATGGGGTTGTAATAACGGGTGTATTAAGGTCTAACGCTTCTACAATCGAATAACAGAATGCTTCTGAATCCGACAACTGTACAAGGTAATCTGCCTTTGCCACATAATCCCTTACGTTCTTTGATGGACGCATCCTAACGACACCTTCAATGTTTGTCTTGAGATCCCGATTGCTGAAATATACCCATATGAACGGGATATTAGCTTCGTGCAGCATATCCGCAAGTTTAAGCATCCTTTTCTGCCCCTTTTCAGGTGTGTCAAGTCGTGTCGTTGAAACCAAGAACAGCATCTTCTTCGTTTCGGTGTAATAGGTCATATTGTGTATCACGGAGTTAGGGTTTGGCATTTCCTTGCCCCAACTGTCAACAACAGCATGAGAAACAGCAACCGTGAAATCCCTGTCCTTAGGCAATTTAAGGTTGTTTGCCACATCCTTACACCCATGAACGACCTGAATAGACTTCTTGTAATTAACATTTCTAGGGATATCCTCAAAGATTCTGTTGCATATAAGCGTATCGCATATAATAGGCTGCCCGTTGTTCTTCTCAACACGAACGTATTGTTCCAATCGCTGAATTAACTCGACATCCATTTCCTCATAAAGCACAACAATGTCATAATACTCGGACATCTGCCGGATAAAGTTGTAATTAAAGGTTTCTATGCCCCCGATATTAAATGCCAATGAGTTATAGAATACGACCTGAGTTCTTAATGGCGAATCTATAATCTTAACGGCTTTCGTAGGTTCTCCACGAAGTTCATGCGCTCTTATCGGGAATGGATCTTTGACTTGTGCATACCTCTCTAACTCTGGCAAGTCATTCTTACAAGTAAACACAAAGACCTCGTTGGTTTCGTCCTCTTTCTTTATCTCGTCTATCAGATAGGTCATATCTGCCGTTATGTGCTTGAAGTTATAGACTATTCGCTTAACATCCAATAAGCCTGCCATATATTGTTTAGACAGCGAATTAGGGGTTGTTGTGCGATAGAAATACATATAATCCGTTATGACGGCTTTCTTGCCGTTTTTAAAGTCCATCTTGCGGTAGAAATCTTCGTCTTCCGTGGCTCTTTTCTTCTCGTTAAATCTCTTATCCCCGATAAATGACATCTTAAAGGCTCTTGTGCAAGCACTTACGTTCTCAAGCTTGTCATTAATGCTGTTAAGCTTGAAATCCATTTTTACCCCACCTGGCATTGACTTCCATGAAAACTCAACGTAGTCAAAATGCTCTTTGTCTATCTTCTCGATAAGTCGCTCAACATAGTAGTCAGCGACTACGTCATCCGCATCGATAAAAGAAATATATTCGCCTTTAGCGTTCTCAATTCCCGTATTTCTTGCTCCGGCAAGACCTCTGTTTTCCTGTCTGATAACCTCTAACCACGGCTTATGTGTCCTAAAATGAGCATCGCTGCCATCATCAACTAAGATCACCTGAACATCTTTCCTGTCCTTAACTTGCGGTTCAAGGCAATCAAGTAGCTCACAGATATATTGTTCCGCATTATAGAACGGAATAACGATTGTTAATTTAATCATATTTCTCACACTCCATTAACAATTTTTCGTATTTTGAGAAAAAGCGTTCCTCAAAACTTCTGAACTTTTCTACTCTTTTATAATTGTCGTTAACGGCAACAATCCTCTTATTGTATTCTTCCTCATAGTTAGCTTTTATGTTCTCGACAGCAACAGAAATGTCATCTGTATTATCGGCTACTATTATCCCGTCTTTGTTGAAGTAGTCGCTTATATTCTTTGCCCCGTAATAGATAGGAATAGTCTTATTCGCAAAGCAATTACAAATCTTCTCCGTAAACCAATAATCATCCCTATAGTTTTCCATTGCGACAGCGAACATATAAGGTGCATGACTTGTATGTGTGTCAACCATCTGACCGCCGTTATATGTGCCAAAGCAATCTATCGTATCTTGAAGTTGAAAAGCCAACTGTTTGCGAATCTTATGAAGCTCACAGTATTCTTTTCCTGAGGAAATCATCGAACAAAACTTTGTTTTCGGTTCATCACTCCAAGTCCAAACACCGCCCCAATTAACTAACTTTGCGTTAGGCAATCTATATAATAACTTGCTGTCGTGAGTAAATATGTATTTGAACTTCTTATAATTCTCCTGAATATAGTCATACACATAACCTTGTAAGCTGCGAGGTTCTATCAGTAAGGCTATGCTATCAGGCTTAACTTCATCCATAGTTGCAAAGTCTAAGTAGCAATCCACATAAGGTTGCCCCTTTGCCGGATGATGGTTTGGAAAATGGTCATACGGACCGTGCATTTTAATCTTCATCCTCTTCCTCCGTTAATCTGTCCTCGTTAATCTCAAGAATGGCCGTTATGCGTCTGTATGCGAAATGTGCCATTCTGTACAGTTCCGTAAGATTGTCTGTCACGCACATTCGGTTGATGTTGCCCTTTAGCATATCTTCCTGATGATGTATCTTGTTCAAATCATTCTGAGTCTGCTTTCTCATTCTCCGTCTCCACCTCCGTTCGTCAATTTCTTTTTCATGTCCTTAAGCCATCTTACTTCTGAAAATGAAAAATATGCTACTTGTCCGTCTGGTCTTATATGGTCAAGAAGCATCACTATGACTTCTTTGATAATCTCTGATTCCGTCATAATTCATTCGTCATTCCTTATCCTCACTTTCTGTACTTGTCGATAACATCCAATGTACTTCCTAAACCGTCAACGAAGCCTGTTGTATATGTCACCTTTTCAAGACCGTCAAACGGCATCAGCGTTTTTAAAGCAATCTCATTCATCTTCACTATCTCTGCCCTTATCTTGCCGAGGATATCTCCCTGTTCTAATGCTTTTATTGCAAAGTCAATGGCTTCATTATCTTTGTCATCAAAACCTATATAGCCATCCTCGTCTTTGTCGTTGTAATAGTCCTTTAGGATTTTTAATGTATTTATTGCTTCTTTTACTTCATTCGTCATTCCGCATCCCCCTCTCTGTAGGGTTGTGGTAGTGGCATCCATGCCAATACATTACATTCCTCGTAATATAAGAATGAATGTTCTTCGGCATAATATGTAACTATATCTATAAATGTTTTTGAATCGCCTTGTACCGTAACTATACATCCTTGTTTATCTTCGGGTAACCTCTTGCTCACAGGAATCCACGTTGTCTGCTCTAATGCTTTGATAGCCATTTCAAGAGCCTCCGCCACTTCATCGGGTGAATAATGAGGCAAATCTTCGGTGTAATCCTTAAGTTCTTTTAAGACTTCTCTTGCTTTTATATTCGTCATTCCATCTAACATTCCGCATCCACCTCCCACTTCAAAGCTTGCCCACATTTCATACAATAACGCTCTCCCCAGTTTGCTTCATCGTCCATCATCAGCGCATCACAATTCGGGCATCTTGCCATGTCATAAACAGGAAATCCATCTGCATCACCGTCTGATTCATATATCACAAGTTTTGGATTCCGTTGTTCTTTTATTTCTTTAGCTGTGTCTTTCATCACTTGACAAAACCTTGGGCAATAGTGTTTCTCGCTGTCATAATGTTCACACTCCGTACAAGTTGGATAGTTTTCTTCACATGGCTGTGATTCAAAGGCTTGGATTGCTTTGTTAAACATTTCAATATCGAAATCACTTGGCAAATACGTTTTTATTATGCACTCTAATTTTTTGATTTCTTCATTCGTCATCCTCTGTCACCCTCCAATCCTTGAATGTAATTTCTATGATAGATCCTGTCTTAACGACTTTTTCAATATCAAAATGGAATCCCGTACTCCATCCATTTTTGGTTTTATGCGGTTCATTAAGGTTAATTAATACCTCTGTATTCATAGAACAACCGCAATCAAGTAACTCATTAATCAATTCTCTTGCTGTCATCCCCGAACACCTCCTTCACGATGTCGATGCAGCGAATGTACGGGTACTCGCAAAGCTTGTCCTTGGACTTAGCGTCCTCAATTCGTCTGATGATTTCGACTTTTGCGTTGCTGATTATGACCAATCTCTTAAGCCACTCTGCAAGCTGTTTGTGTTCTTTAACACATTCATTAAATGCACACCCATCGCAAGGAATAGCCTTGTAAAGTGCTTCCGTTTTTTCTTCCCAATGTTTTATTGCTTCATCAATCGTCATCTGAATCACCTCCGCTGCACATTTCGTAGTAAGGACACTCAGGACAATACTGGTCATCGTAGTCACCGTTCTGCCAACACTTTTCGTATTCGTCAGGCTCATTTACTCCGCCTATAAATAATTCATCTGTCATATATTCAGCTCCCATTTATCTTGCATATTCCTCTTGCATCTACAACACGGATCTTCTAATGCTCCCTTTTTCTCCCAAAGACAATCCTTGCATTGATAGGCATTCTTCTGTTCCATCGCCTTTGCTCCACGAATAATCGATTCTCTTTGTTCTCCTGGGTTCATCTTCTCGATCATCGCCCATAAGGTTTCTATGCACTCTGCGTCCGTCATGCTCGAATAATCAAGTAAACAATGATGCCCTAAATCTCCGGCATAGAACACACCGCATATTTCGCATCTGCAAACCGTGATCTCAATTTTCGGATGTTTTGACATCCATTCTGCCGTTTTCTTGTCGAATTTAAGCTCGTCACTCATTCGCTCACTCTCCTAACCACAACCCCGTCTATCATCTTCGCTATTTCGTTTGCCTGTGGTTCGCTGCTCCAACTCCCCCAGAACCATAACGATGATGTTTCTTTGCTCCATCGAGCTACAATATATTCCTTGACATTCTCGGGGACATTATTGACCATCACCTGACACAACTGTTCTCCCATATCGTTCAACCTCTATTCTTTCCTTATCCAATGCTCCGTTATCCTCAGAAACCTTGCACTCATTCAAGAAGTTCTCAAACTTCTCCATCGCCTGTTGCTGAAATCTGTTCGGTGGATCACTCTTAGGCTTGTATTCAAGGTGCTTCTCAAACAGATGTGCGACTTCCTTAGATGCATTACGATAACCCTGTTTAATACCGTCTCTATAGCCCTTGGAAGGCTTATATTCGTCTATTTGTGCTTTGCCCTGTCCTTGACTACCTGAGGTCTTATTTCTGAGCTGATAACCCTCATTCGCATACTTCTTAATCCAAAACTGTTCCATCTTGTCTAACTGACTAATCGGATAATTTATGTAGTTAACTCGCCATCCCTCAGTATTATCCGGCTTGAATAACCCATGCTTCTTAAGTGACAAATCTATGTGCTGATATCCGACTAAATGCTGTGCAAGTCTTGATAAGATGTGTTTCGCCTGACCGATGTATGCATACTTGAATCCGTCCTCTTCACGGGTCAAGAAATATATACCGCTTTCCTCGTTTAAGTCTGAGTTTACCTTGAGCAGCCTTTCCTTATTGCTTCGCTCAATGGCTTTTGCCCTTGCAAAATTCTTGTTATATCCCATCACTTTAACCTCTCTTTACATTCAGGACACATCATCGGAAGAATCTTCTTATCAGATGTCAATTGTTGTTTATGACCGCATTTAGGACAGTAATAATATTCAAACCATCCATCGTCATAAACTTGCCAACAATCATCCTCTGACTCATCGTGTGCTAACACAAAAACCACTAGCTCAATGAGTCCTAAAATAATAAACCCCAATACAATTCCTATAATTATCTTCATGGCTATACCCCCACTTACGCATAATTCATCTTACACGCTTTCTGTATATCCTTTAATCTCAGGAAGATTGCATTCTGTGAACAATGATCCTGTTCCGCTATATCTCTTCGTGAATAACCTTCGTATAACATAAAGGCTGTTCTCTGCAATTTATCTGATAATCCGCTTATCGCATTTTGCAAATCTGTTTTAACTTCCGCTTCTTCATATCCTGGTTCGTTATATCCGAGATATAGTGACTCAAAGGTTTCCTCGTCCTCATATTCCCACTCAATACTTAGGCAGGTCACTTGTACGCCATTATCAACAGCATATCTAGGGATATGAACGATGCTCGTCTTCTTGATGCAGTTATTCTTTACATATCCGTCTATATAAGCTGCCACAAAAGCCCTTATTGCCTTATCGCCTTTAGACTCATCTACTCGGTCAAGTGCCATAATCGCCCCGACAAACGCTTCTTGACATATATCATCAAAGTCGAAGCGATATTGGTACTTTGAAACGACCGCATATATAAAGTTGTAATTCTCAGTAAGCCACTCGTTACGTTCTTTTACGGTCATTTGAATCACCGCCTTTACTTAAAAGGAAGAGAATCTGCTATATCAGCCGGAATGTTCATAAAGCTATCTTCGGGTGCAGATGGTCTGAGTTCAGGATCTGTCTTAATTTCCATCTGAGTGTTGCTCTGAGAATGGTTTTCGCCTTCCTCATTTTTCTTTATTGGCGGAAACTCCCACTCATCAACTACCTTGTCTTCGGAATAAACCTTTTTGCCGGACTTATCATTGTATGTTCCTGTCTGAATATGGTACTTAACTATGATGCCTTTCCCTTTACTAAAAAACTTGATTATGTTTTCAGCATTCTTTCCTAAAGCTGTCACATAGATAAAATCTGCACCGCCATCCTTAGTCTTTCGGTTACAAGCTATTGAAAACCTAGCCTTTCTTAACGAGCTACCATCCTTAAGATTAATTGAGCTTTCTGTAATATCACTTGCAATAAATCCGCCTAAATATCCTGTGTTCATTCAAAAACAACTCCTTTCAACTTCTTACCGAGCGACTTCCCCTCGGTATATAGTTTGCAGTTATTAAAATCCTCGCCACGAATGTCTTTAAGTTCATCTCTTGCCACTCTCTTAAGGCAGGTGAACCCTGTTATAGTCGCATAATTACATATGACATTTGCACCCTCTCCGTGACCATCTACAATATGCCAACCCGCACCACAGTTACCGTGGTAAACACATTTCAAACACTTATGTTTATCAAACTTTGGTTTGTTCCTTCCCATATAATCCCCTCTCCTCAGAACGGGCAAAGAGATATGTCATAATTCCGTCCTGATTTCGCATACTTAACATCTATATAATCTGGTAACACTTCTCTTATGTGCTGCATCGCAATTTCTTTATTCAGATTTCCGCTGTTGCTCATGTGGCAAAGAATAACATTTCTTAAGCTCTTTGCATTTTGTTTAAGGATTTCCTTAACAACTCTTTCTTCTGCGTGTCCTAACACCACATGAACCCCATGATTATCAATTCCTTTTTCAATCTTATCGGCTTGATAGTTCAGTTCTATAAGCATCGTGTCTATATTTTGTGATGACAAATCGTAAGGACAATACTCATAGTCCGTCATGTAGCAGATTGTTTGCCCATCAACCTTGATAATGAATCCCCTGTTCTCTACCCCGTTATGTGGCAAATCAAAGCATGATATATCAAACTCGCCAAACTTTGTATGCATTCGCTTATTGCTTACATACGGATGCCAAACAGGAATAATATGCTTTAACTTTTCAGCACCCATCACATGATCCCCATGACTATGAGAGATAACTGCGCCTTTAAGGTTTTCAACCTCAAATCCAATACCCTTTTTTATCTCCATAAGGGGCAACCCTGCATCGAGAATCAGCATTTCTCCGTTATCTCTTTTCAAGACATAACAGTTAGCTTTGCTGCCTGTGCTTAAGCATTTAAGTGTCATTTTTTGAATCACCCTCTTCTGTATCTTCATTTCTTATTTGACGTTCCTTTAAAGTCATTACATAATCGTCAAACAGCCAATCCGTATCAATTTCTGTTACTTCTTCATCGCCTTGTAATACAAAAGGTTCAATCATATTTTCCTCTTCCTCATTTCCCTCAGAATTTCCTTGAGTGTCACGTTCAGTTGGTGTAATTCCTTTACTATTGCATCATCAATAAAGGATATATCTGCTTGTGGAAATGTTTTCCGTAATAATTTATTTTGTCTTTTCATAAATTCTTCAAATACCTTCTTTTGTTCCTCCGTGAACTCGATTCTCAGTTCATTCTCAGGCTGTTCTTCCTCTACTTTTAGGTCAATCATAGGGTTTCTCCTTATCCAAGATCTCTTTGTACTTATCTTCTCGACCCTCAAAAAGCTGTCCGAGAATTGCCACCAACACATTACAGACAATGCTGTTTCCGGCTTGCTTATAAAGCTGTGTGTTAGAATTGACTTCCGCAGCTTTGTCAAAATCAGCATCCTTAAAGTTCATCAAACGCCAACATTCTTTAGGTGTAAGTTTTCTGATTCTGTACTCTGTTTCCACCTTACAAATCTCACTCCTTTCGGCTGTTATTGTCGGAGTTATATCTCCGTTCCCTTGTACTCTGCCTCTTCTTGTAGTGCTTTCAGGATAACTAAAATCTGCTACCCCCCCCACTCTACATACGGCAAAGCCTTGCTTAGTTGCTTGCTTTATTCGTATGTTCTCCATAAATCTCCAATACCAAGTTATCTTTACTCACTCTTGTTAAACAGTTACATAAACCCTTTGTATTGACTTCTAGTCGTTGGACTAGATGAATGCCTTTGGATCGGTCAGACGGATTATCAGGATTTCTTCCCCTTGATGCGACTATGTAATATTGAACATTTCGCATATCAAGGTGTCCTTCTGAACAGTTGTAATAGAGTTAGAAAGTCCCCCCCTATCTCCATGACTCGATGTTCATTAAATTTATGATGTATCTTGTGTGATTCATAATCTTTTCGTAGCATCTTCCCTAACTCCGTTCTGACCATTCTTGTAGAAAAGGCATCTACTCTTTTGATTTCCATATTCGCTCCAATATTGCTATATCATGTTGAGCCGCCTTAAGGGTTTTGCTTATGCCCCCCCATTTGGTTTCATGCCATAGTTCCGACTAGCTTTCATTGCAAAACAAGCAATAATTTCTGAATCTTGCCGTTCTAATATTTTCGGTGTGTGACCCCCCCACATCCTGTCGGCAAGGTAGGAGCCAAACCTTCAACGTCATATATGCGATTTGCAGATTCAAATGTGTTATCTATCGTGTTGTCCATCTGTGCTATTACTTTGACTTCCATTAACAAGTACCTTTACCAAAATATGTCCTACGCAATATCCGTGTGTTCCTGCAGCAATCGTGGGTGCTAATCCGTTTTCGTGATATACGCATCCAAATTGTCCGATGCCACCTTGGTTGATATTTCCGAGGTTGATAGGATGATTTTTATAGCATCCTTGTATTGTGTTGCGGATTGAGAAGGGCAAATTCCGTTTACCGAGAACACATCGCCTCGTTCCCCCCCCCACTCCCAGATTGCCTAATAGCTTAAGCTTTTTACTGTCGTTCATTTTGGGGTTTAACCTCTAAAATTTTTATTGCTCCTTTGTAATCCCTTGCAGATATAGTTGGTGAGATACCCCCCCATCATAGATTCGAGCGGCTCGTTCATAGTAATCTTCCAACACGCCTACAATGATTATTTCCTTACTATCACGCATTTCGGGTCCTTATAATCTCTCGATGATAAAGTCGGTGCTATCTTCATAAAGCCGATACGAACAAAGTCTGCCGTATGTAAGGGATAACAGCACCCCCCCTCAAATGGAACATAGCAACCATTTTTGTTCCCAAACTTCTTTATCATTTCGATTTGGTTTTCTCTCTCCATTCAATAACTCCGTTTGTACTATCAAAGCCACTTGAGAATCCTTTGAAATCCCTAGCCATAACCGTTTTAGCTATATCCACTATCTTTCTTACTTCGTGATAGTTCATATACGCAGCTACCTTCTTTGTGCCTAATCGAGATTCCGCGATCCGTTCTTGCTGACACGCAATTTGCAATGTCGATTTCTTGTGGCTTGCAAAGGGTAAAATCAACTGTTGTTCTGTACCCCCCCCTCAAATCAGGAGGGTTCATCAGTTTTTTAAGTCGATTCCTTCCTCTTTTAAGCGTTCAATAAGATCAAGTGCCTTTTGAGAAGTCACATAGTATTTCTCATCAACTTCATCTTCTAAGTAATCTTTCATTACTTTGTTCAGTTCTATCGGCTCTGGAAATTCAAACTTAGCCGGACCTAGTATCGAAACCATAAATGTTCTGTTTCTGTTCTGTGGAACTCCATAATCCTTTGCATTTAAGTCTTGCCAAAAGTTCGTATATCCTTTGCTTTCAAGAAAAGCTATCCAATCTTGAAAATCGTCTATGTTCTTTTTGCCGTGAACCTGAGGGACGTTTTCCATCAGTAGAACTTGCGGAAGATGTTCAACCTCATTAAGAAGCCTTTCAACTTCCCAAAGCAGACCTGATCTTGTACCGCTACCTTTAGTCATTCCTCTACCCTTGCCGGCAACCGAAAGGTCCTGACACGGGAATGAATAAGTAAGTAAGTAAGTAAAGGATTCAACGTCTACAATTCCTAAATCTGCTCCATGAATCTTCGTTATATCCATCGGCGGGAAATCTGTTCCGTGAATGGCGTTGTATGAAGCTATGGGGTATTTATCAAACTCAACAGCCCTATAATGCTCAAAAGGAACATTAAGCCTTTCCATAGCCATCGCCTGAGAACCAACTCCGGCAAACAATTCGATTAGCCTGACTTTGTTATGGATTTTGTAATTGTCTATCTCTTTTGGCTGTTCTTCTTCAAAGGAATAATCAAATATGGTTAATTGGTTTAACATTGATGATTTATCCTCCTTCTTTTCCCTCGAATAGATGGCATATTAAAAGCTTCTTCAACGGTTAGCCCGCAGTTCAAACGATAAGTAACTCTGCTTCTGCTTAAACCCAACTCCTCACACCATTGTCCTAAGTTTTGAGTTCTTCCCATATATGTGAGCAATCTATTTCTTCTTGTGTTGTTATTCTGTTCTTTCTTTGTCGCCCATCGACAATTTTCAGGGCAATAATTTCCGTTTACATCAATCCTATCGAGAGTCAAATTATCAGAATATCCATTATTTATCGCCCACTCATAAAAAACTCTCCAACCACGTTTCCATTCCTCACACACATCTATGCCACGACCACCATAATGTTCATAACCGTGCATTTGGGGGTATCTGCATCTTTGCCTCATTCCTTCATAAATCTGCTTGATTCTTCTTTCTGTAAACGAAAGATTTTTATATGGCATATCGTTCACCTTCCTATGAGTTATCCCTCTGTAACAAACGTCTGCTGCCCATCTTCGGAAACAACTACCTCTGCAACAACTTCATCGTCTAACGATTTCTGATTTGCATTGTCAGCAATGTCCTTTGCTGCCTGTTCCTTCGGATCGTCGATAAATTCATCGGCTCCGTTGAAAACATTTGCCTGTTCCTTATCGCTAAAGTCCATCGTAATCTGCTTACTGATTCTTCGTATGATTGCCTTTTTAGCCATTTCCTGTGGAAAATCTTTCCATGCACCGCTATTTTTAGATTTTGCTTTTACGGCATTTATATCGTCCATGTTCATTATTTCGTGGATTTCCGAACCGTCCTGGAAGAGAACCACACAAAATGTTCCTATCCATTTACCACGCTTCATAAAATCAGACTTATAGTTGAGATGTGCCTGACCGTTGATATAATCTTCGCTCAACGTGTCACCTTCAAATATTGACTTAGCGGTTATTTCCTTTATAGGCTTTAATGATTTCTGCATAGCCATCTTTCTTAATCCTCTGTAAGATGGCGTGTATGTAAGCTTTCCGCCGTAGCCCTCATAGATATAAACTTCCTGATTAAGAACATCGAGATTGTCCTTTGCACATCTAACAACCATCGGTGCTAACAGCTCACATCCAAACTTCTTAAGTTCAGGCTTATCCTGCAATAAGCTGATAAAGTTAAGTGCTAATCTCTGCTTATCTACTGTGTCTGGCAGATTAGCCGTTGAATCTAATGCACTAACAAAGTAAGTGCTTAAATTCTTCTGATCCGTAATGCTAAGTTCGTTAGCCATTGTTATTCTCCCTTCGCTATAGTTAATTCGTTATATCCATCAGCAGCTATCAGCTTAATAAGCTGATTTTCCATCGTTATTGTCTTCTCTGACTCTGCCGTGAATAATGCAAAGTCATCAAGGAATATCGGAAACCATGTCTGCTTAAAGTCACTTAATCCTCGGATGATGTCTAATCTTGCAAGAATCTGACTTGCCTGATTAAGCTGTGTATTCATTTCCTTACCATCAACAAGCACCGCACAATCATCTTCGATAGATCCATTTTTAAGAATCTTGTACAAGCGGAACTGTGCAACGTGGAAATGTGAGTTAATTACATCCGACAGTTTTGTGTTCTTGTACTGTTTGAAAACCTCAACTTCATAAATCATCTTTTCATGCTGTGAACGCTGAATTTCTACATTTCTTTTCTGCTCTCTGAGTTCGGAAATCTTGCCGTCAATAGTCTTATTGTTCTCAGCAGCATTGTATGTCGCATACACTTCGCTAAGTTCTTTTCTAAGGCTTTCAAGGAACTCATTTAAGCCGTGTAATCTCAAAGCCGATGAATCTGCCGTTGAAGCTCTTAATGTGCTTATTTCAGCTTTTAGAGCGTTAATCTCAGGGTTGTCATTAAATGTCGGTTCGCTCATATCAACCTTGTTTGACTCGTCTATCTGTTCTTTCAGCATTTTGAGTGACGGTGTTACTTTGCTAATAGTTGCCTTGGCATCCTCTATAAGTCGTTCTTTCTCGTCAATATTTATGTTCAGCTTCTCGCCGGATGCTATCAAGTCCTCAAGTTTCCTTGACTTGTCCTTTTCAAAATTGGTTTTTGCTTCGGATATCATCGGTTCAGGCAATTCCTGATGGCAAACAGGACAGATTGTTTCTCCGTCATAATGGGAAGAATAAATCTCTTCGTAAGACTTCCTTGCTACATCCAACAGATACTTGAGATGCCCTATCTCATTCTCGTTCTCTGTTATGACTTTATTTGCCGTATTGATGACCGTTTCAACATCCCTATACTTATCAATCAGCTCATTGTGCATAGTCATATGTTCATCACGCTTTTTGTAGTATTCTTCTTTTATTGAGAACTCGATTTCTTTAATCCTGTTCTCAAGTTCTGCGATGCGAGCATCGTTCATGTTCGTGTTTAAAGACTCTATCTCAGCTTCTGTCTGTTTGATTTGCTCTCGGATATTCATTTCCTTTTCTGCCATAGCGGTTAGGTTTATATCAGCCTTGCCTTCAATTAAACCCTGGATTCTAGCGTCAATCAGTTCTCCTGACTTGCCATAAGTGTCGTTGAGCTTCTTAAGGCTTGACTTAGCCATCTGCTCAACTTCTTCAACCTTGAATCCTCTTCCTAGTTCTATAGTTAGATCCGCTACTCCTGACATTTCCTTTGCAATATCTAAATCGGATATGTTATCAACCATCTCAAACAGGACTTTTCTCATACCTTCTCTGCCCTTTTTGCTAGTATCTGCCGTAAAAGCAAACACATGACTAAGCATTAAGAAGTTATCCATGTCAACGCCACGCTCTTTCATTTCAGAAACGAACATCGCAGCAGATTTCTCTACTCCGTTAATCGAATAACTGTTCGTGGTTGAACTAACTGTTTTGCCGGATGTATCATCGTATTTTTCTTTGTACTTCTGAGTCTTGGATATTACGCAAGGCTTATCATCGATTAGAATCTCAGCTTCAACGGTGCTGCTACACTCCGTTGCTCCTAACGGCACGATGTTGGGGTTAGAAACAAGCTGTTCATTAACACCGCCCATAAGCCACATCCATGCACAAAACAAGGTCGACTTGCCCATCGAATTTGCACCGTATACTTTTGTATTGCCATCAAACTCAACCTTACGTTCAGTACATCCCTTAAAGTTTTGGAGCGATATGCTCTTAATAGTCATCTTCATCGGCATCCACCTCTTCTCCATACTTGAAATATGTTCGCTTAACCGAGCCAACAACCCTTCTAAACGGCATTTCCACTCCGGCAACCATCAAAAGTCTGTTTAATTCCTCTTTGTCGCTTCCGTATTTAAGGTTGAATGTTACTGTATCAACCACAATCGCTTCGGTTTCTTCACCGTTTGCATTAAGCACGATTACCGTGTCACCTTCCTTAAGGTATATGCCCTCTCCATATTCAAACATATATGCTTTCTTTGCCTTCTCTGCGTACTTTACAATCGCCACTCTGATTTCGTTATCCATATGTTTCTCCCCTCTAATCCTCTATTACATAAACCTCTGCGGTCTGCCTGCCGAACTGATAACAAGCTTCGGGATCACCCATGTAGATATCAATTACGTTGTTGCTCATACCGCCTGTGTCTGTTACAACTCGTTCACCTATGCCTTCGATGTAAATTCTTGTTCCAATCGGAAACCAATTACTTGCTACCGTATAACCAGGAATCGGATATTCTCCATTAGCACACGGATTCCCCGTCCATTCGTAAGCCGTAAGTTCGAATACTCCACCAATGCCTGACCATCCACCACTACTTGATGAACCGCCTCCGCTTGCCCATGCTCTCATCTCTGCAAGTCTCTGCTTACGAAGTTCCAACCCTTCTTCTAACTTCTTCTCAAGTTCGTCTTTCTGTTTTCTTAACCTTGTAAGTGCTGAGATTGTATTGGATTGAATCTGTCGTGCCTGCTCTATCTGCATCTGTTGTTCTGCGAATCCGGCATTCATTTCTTCCCTTATTGCGTTTGTGGATGATGCTAAGTCGTTGTCTAGTCTTGTGATTTCATCCGAAACAGCCTTCTTGTTATCTCCAAATTCCGTCCTTACTTCTGCTAGTTCATTCTGCAAATTGCAGATTTTAACTCCGACAACTAATAGTCCGATGCTTAATAGCACAACTAATGCCGCCAAAGCATATGTCGTTTTATTCATTTTTCTCTTCCTCATTTGACTTCCATAGTTCTGTTAATGTGTGAATAATTAGATGTGAGAGGGTTATGTTTCGAAACCCTCTGCTCTTAAATAGATTTGATAGCTTGATAATGTTGTCCTGTAGAAATATCGGTTCAAAAGCATCCATATAACCGCTTACGCCTACATCTGGCATTGCAATGACGTATTTGTCGTTTATTTTGCCGAAGAATATTCGATAACCATTTATCTTTACGTCCTTTAAAATCTTCGTTGCCATTTTCTGCCCCTTCGTTTAAAATAAAAGTGATCTCGACAGGATCACGGTTTTCTGTCTCCGTGTTCAACCCCATTGAATGCGGGGACTTTTTATTTTGTGTTGCTGATACAGACCAAAAGCAACCATATTGCACATATTCCTACGACTATCATCGGAATCATCGTGTCGCTATCTAATGCGGTCATAAATAGTAGTGCGATTATTCCCATAACCCACGATATTCCTCTAATTACTTTCGCTCTCTTCATTTCAATACTCCCATCTGTTCTTGGAACGTCTGTAAACATCAATAGTCACTTCCGTTTTCTTTTCCTTGTGTCTGATTTTGAAATAGCTGTCTGAAATCTTATAAGCATATTCATATTCAGCGGGATCAAACCCTTGCTTTTTCACACAGGCTTTTTCATTCCTTGTCAAGCGTCTGCCTCTCTTCATGCGCGTCTATAATTCCCCTTTCTTCTTGGTGTTGTTAATGCTTTCTCTAAGCTCCACCCTCTTTTAAGCCTGCTCCCAATTAGCGATGGCGATCCGCCTAATAATCTGCTCCATTCAACGGTGCTGTGGGTTTCTCCGTTTAGTGTGTAATACTTATTCCATCTAGTGTTTTTGCATTGTTCGGAACGTGGAATCCAACAGCAATTGTCAGGTTCGTAATTACCATTTACGTTTACTCTTTCTATGGATAATGTATCGGTGTACCCATGTGACAACGCCCATTCACGGAATTTTAGAAAGTCGTTGCTCCATTCATCACATATAGCAATCCCTCGCCCACCGTAATACTTATAGGCACTAGATTTAGGGTTAGCACAACGGTCTTTGATATTTAGCCATTCGTGATAAAGTCGTGTTTTTGAAAAACCATGCGTTTTACTAGCATCACTTATATATTTGCTTGTTAAACATCCGCATGATTTAATTGCCGAACGTGTCAGCTCTTTCCGTGTTAAAACCACAATCTTTCCACATATGCATTCACATTTCCAAAGGCGTTGACTTACACCGTTTTTATCTCGTTTATGCCCGACAAACTCAATTACTTTAAAGTTCTTTATCGTTTGCCCTGAAAAATCTTTAGCCGACGATTTCCCCATTCTTGTCACCTGCCAATCTGTAAACGTCATAGTGTGTAGGCTTGCCGTATCTGTTCGTTGTCTTAACTCTGTCAGTAACAAACTGATATCCGGCTCTCTTAAGGTAGTAAATCCTTGCTCCAAGCTGCGTTATGCCGAGATCCGCATATGCCTGAAACGAAGAAATACTTCCAAAGTCTCTGATGTACTTAAGTACCATTTCACCCTGCGTCATACATTCACCCCTTTTCTTCTTCGATAAAATCAAAGATATTCATTTGATAGCCTATTTTTACGTTTGTCATCCCCTTTTCTCTAAGTTTCCTGAACTCTCTATATTTCCTTGTGTATTCATATGAATCCTTAAAGATATTGCAGACAGCTTTGAATAACTTTGGTTCGTATTTTTCTAATACTTCTAATTCAAATTCGAAGTCTCTTCCAAATGGGCATCCGGCACATCCTGTTCGCTTCAATCCGTATTCGGTGTAACAACGGCTATGAGTAATGTTTGCGTATCCTTCGTAATCATTTTTATCTTCTTGCGTGTACCAAAATATAGGTCTGTAGGTATTGCCCTCATCACTTAATGAAGTACAGGAACTATATCGTATTCGCGCCCCCCCTTCTGCTTTCCTGATACCTACAACGGATAAATCCTGAGGTTGCGTATACCCATGTGCAGTTTCTTTTTTTGCTAGATCACAACACTTGTTTGAAATGCTAAATGTAGGTGGATTCTCTATGATGAACTCTTTCAGATATTTGTTTCGATTAATATTGAAGAAGCTTGTCTCCATCCCCCGCCCTTTGTCGTTGCACCACCATTTCAATGCGGATGAACATTTTGGGAATTTTTTAATCAACACCTCATACGGCTCATCAACCCATGTAAAATTGTTACGTTGAAGGCGGCTAATAAACTCACTAACCTGTTTGCTTATAAAAGGTTGACCTGTAATTTTACAAGCCAAAGGAACAGGAATTTTTGCTTTAATGCGTTTAATCTCAATGCCGTACCGCTGCTCCAAGTAATCTAAATGGTCTTTAGTAGCCTTGTATTCCAAGCCCGTATCGAAATAGACAAATTCAGCATCGGGTTTTATTTTTGAAACAATATCCACGATCAAGTCGCTATCGCTCCCTCCTGATACAGAGCAAACAATTCTATTAAATTTTCCTGAGTTCAAAAGGCTATTCGCTTTAACAAAACTGTCAAAGATGGTTGCATTGTTCGGAAACCCATTTAATAGAGTCTCTAGGTCTTTCAATGTTCATCCTCCTGATCGTATGTTGAATCTTTTTCAACATTCGGAGCAAAAAAAATAGCCAGAATCTTGTCATCATCAGTAATACGCAATGCATCAACTAATACCTTTGCGTGGTAAATTGACATAGTGCGTGGATTAGCAAGCCATTTTGATATAGTTTGCCTTGATACATGACATTTTTCGGCTAGTGTGCTTTGTGTTACTCCGAGGTCTTTTATTTCACTTTTGAGTAATTCAACATTTACCAATTTTAAGTCCTCCTTTCTATATCTTGTTGAAACATCTTCAACACAAACACAATATAACCCCTTGTTGAATATTTGTCAACACATTTTTACAAAAAAGTTGAAAATATTTCATTTCATGGTTATAATGAATATACATTTATAAAAAGAGGTACATTTTAATGACAGTTGGAGAAATGATTAAACACCAAAGAGAATTGCTAGGTTTGTCCCAGGATGAACTTGCCAAAAGAATGGGTTATAAAGATAGAAGTTCTATCTCGAAAATAGAAAAAGGGAGCGATAAAAACCTTCCGCTTGAAGTAGTGCAAAAGTTTGCAGAAGTGTTAGGATGCTCACCTTTAGTCTTAATGGGATGGGATAATGAAACTGAACCTAATGAGTCAGCTCAAAAATATGAACGATTCTCTAAGTTTATTGATCTTTATTCTCAGTTGCCTGACGAGAAAAGAAATCTTGTGGATAATATGTTAATAGCCTTGTCAGAAAAGAAATAACTTTATCTTGTTTTTCTGGTGGTAGGTTAAGAAAAATCTCTGATATTTTATCCATATTCTTCTCCTTTCGTGGGGGACTAGAGCCGAATTGGTGCATCACTACCGCTCCGGCTCTGATTACTCGGAACAATATGAAAATATCATATATATCGTTAACAAAAAAGGGCAATATTGGTTAACGCCTAGTTAATGGATAGGCAAATAAAGGGGGAATCCAATGTTAAATGAGCAAAAACTCAAATTTATTGACGAATTAAAGGAATTAAGAGAAGTAAGAGGACTTACTTATCAGCAAATAGCCGATAAAACCGAATCTAATGGCGAAGCGGTATCATTATCAACTATTAAGCACGTTTTCTCTGATAAATATAATCACGATCATAGTTGGGAATCTGTTTTACGCCCTATTGCTAATGTGTTGATGCCACCGTCCGAGGATGACGATCTTGAAACAAAGGCATTGCAAACGCGCATTGAACTTAACAAGGAAATCATAAAACAGTTGCAGGATAGACTTGCTGCTAAAGAAGAAAAGTACAAAAGCCGTGAACAGTTTCTAATTGAACAAATTGAATTTTACAAAGAGCAAATAAAGGCAAAAGACGAACAGATACGATTTCGTGACAAACAAATTAAGCGATATGAAGGAAATATCGACAGAAAGGATAAAGAATTGAAGAGATTATATACAGAAAGGAAGTGAATTTATGGTATGTCCTAATTGTAATAAAACATTGCCTGATGAATCTATTGCTTGTAATTTTTGTGGAACTACATTTAATCAAAGTACAGGGCAATTAATTAACCGTTCTACTGCAACTCCACAAATGCCACAAAGAACCCCCGAACAAGCAGGTGCATCAATAGAATTAGCACAAATTAAACGAGATAAAACAAAAGAACTTTGCTACGCCGGAATTATAGGCGGAATCATTTTTATAATCGCAGGTATTGTTTTCTTTAAACTTATAGGTATTATTGCAGGAATCGTCCTTTTAGTCTCTTCCATTGTAAAGTTAATTGATACTAATGGGCGAATTGAGGAACTTAATAAGATTGCAAGCGGAAGAAAGATAGTTAGTGTATGCCCTATGTGTAAAAGCACAAATATTCAGATAGGACTTGTTGAGACAGGTTCCACCGCACATCATGGCGTAACAACGGTAGGTCAGAACATTAATCCTCTTCGACCATTTACACATACAAACATTCGCCAAGGTGACACATACACATCTAGTTCTTATGGCAGTAAAGGTGTATGCCTAAACTGTGGCTGTACATTTGATGAACCCGAAAGATTTTTCATGTAATTATAAAAGGACGGTTGAGATTACTCTTCCGTCCTTCTTTACTATGACAAGTCAATCAGCTTGTCCTTTATGTCCTCTTTCCATTTGTCATTGTCATACCATATGCACGGGTTCATTTCTCCCGTAACGTCCTTTTGACGCACTATATTATCACTCTTTATTCCATATCTCTGTTTCAGCGTCATAATTAAATTAAAGCATACGGTTTTATCTTCTTCGGACATATTGTCAGTTACACCGATTGATATACTGTTGTATTTGTGGCAAATGCCGTGAAGATATCCACAAGGGTTTAGTTTCCCTCCATTTACGGAATCACTCATAAAATTGTCAGGGACAAATTGAATAGCTTTACCGTCAGTTATATGATAGTGTGGCGTTGGCTTGTTATCTAATGCCTGAATCACTATGTATACTATCTTATCTTGCCTTTTATCACTATAATGTTTCGGATCAGCATATCTCTTTTCTATCTTCATAGCTTGCTCAACCTTTCCATAGTTTTATAATACAACTTTGGATCTACCGCTTGAAGTTCTTCCATTAAATCATCCATATACCGCATGACTTCGCCCAAATCTCTTCTGTTTACTATGCTCATAAATTCGCTTGGCGGTTCGCTCGAATACGAATAATCAGGTTTGTCTTCTGGGGTATGATCCAAAATTGTTAGGTATGCCGCTAGTTTTATACAAGTATTAGCATTCGGGTTTTTCTGCCCCTGACACTTTTCTATTGCTTCTAACAAATCTTTTCTTGTAATCAAGGACATCACCACCTTTACATCTGTTCAAGCTTGTTAATGACTCTCTGATATTCCATCCTAGTCTGTTCATCTGGGGCATCCATCATCATTTCTCTAAGTTCGGATGCGATATCAGCATTTCTTGAATATCCGTCATATGAACCGCCTGTCGAAGAATATCTTCCCATGCTATCACGTTTTGCATTTCTTCCGCGTCCACGGGCATAAGAGTTGCCGTTATTATAACTACCGCGGTTACTTCTTCCACCGCCACGATAAGAGCCTTCATAAGAGCCGTAGCCGTATGAACCGCCCTCTTCTTCCTCATACTTCTCAATGATCTTATCGATGTTCTTAACCGCATGAGAAAGCTTGTCAATCACCTCAAGAGAATTGGTAGTCACATCTTCACTACTGTACTTCTTAAGTTCACGACAAAGTTTTTCCTTAAGTTCATAAAGTTCATTCATGCTTCTCTCCTCCTTTCTATGCTGTTCTCGAAATACTTAAACTACCATCAATAACATTTATTAATGGTGTCGGTGTTACCGCAGGATCGTTAACAGTTCCGTTTACATATTCGACTGAAACCGTAAAACAACAACCCTTCGGTACATCTACCGTGGCTCTCGATGTTACATTCCCGTACTCGTCCACAGCCGCCGGAGTATAGATACTTCGACTTCCAATGCGTTCCTCTCCTGAAACCACAATAGCTGTTGCAATCGGGGTAACTGCGCCTCCTGTCGGTATAGATATGTTAGCCGTAAATTCAATCTCGTATCTCGCAAAACAAGATGAAGGATTATTTACAACGCCTCGCAGAACAAAAATCCCTGAACCGCCTTGATGAAATACATATCCTTTGTTGCATGGGATAGAATCAATAAATGGAATTGGTGAATTGAGTGCAACTGATTCTACCGCATCCCTTGTTAAATATTCTGCCATAGGTCACACCTCCTTAGAAGTTACCACATCCGCAACCGTTATTCCCGTTGCAAGTAAATATCGGTGTTCTACCATATACAGGTGTGCTAGGAACAGGACAATTGCTAAGTCTGTTGTAAAGCTGATCTACTTCCTCTGCGAATCCCTGTGCGATAAAAGCATTCTGCGCTGTCTGTGACTCTCTAAGAGTAGCCATATTAAGCTGTGAACGAAGGTTATCATTTTCACGCTTGTAGCCATCAAGCTCAAGAGCGCAAAGCTTATCAAGGATTGCCTGAGTATTGCGTGTGCTTGTCTCTACGATGTCTCTTGTGTTATTTGCATCAGCAAAACGTGTAGCTGCAGACTCGCTCTGAACTATGTTCTGTGTCTGGCAAGTTGCTAAACGGTTGTCGCAGCCATTATGTTATCATATAGGCTCTTTATCCTATATTTCTTATGGTTTTCCATAAGTTCAGACTATATCTTCATCCTCTCATATAGAGTAGGAGTCGGGCACTCGTGTCGAGATTATTGGTTTCCGTCCTCACTCGTTAGTCGTTGAACCTTCCAAGGTACTGTTATCGGATTTCCCTTGGCTTGGCTGCTGATTGTCATATTCACAATGTAATTTATTTGATTTATGAACACCTTTTAAAAGATATCTTATTGTATCTACACAAACATTATTAGCTTTAGCCGCTTCAGAAATTGTAGAATATCTAACACCATTAACTATTACAGCTTTAGGTGCAAATCTATTAGGTTTAAAGAAGTGTTGTGTGTTATCATCGTCATATCTACACAGATTTCCTTTACTATCAAATCCATTTTTTAGCCATTTCAATATCGTACTAGGATTTAATCCTGTTTCATCTGCCAAATCTTTAGGTGTTTCGTATGCCTTTCCTAAATAAGTTAATGATCTACAACCACCTTTATTGTATCTACCACCAACAAAAATAACTTGTTCTGAATCTTTAAACCTACACTTTTCACCTTTAGAATTAATACCTTTTTTGCACCAATTACGGATTGTTTCATAATAAGTATTTAATTCGTTTGCCGCCTCTTTAATTGAAGAATATTCTTTATCTCCTATTATAACGGCTCTACTTTTTTTCAAAGCGACTTTCTTGGAAACATCTGGATTATTCATCGGATTATGTTTCGACATCCTTTTGCGCTGCGCTTCGGCTTTCATAACATTTTTTTCAGAATACTTTTTTCTATATTCTTCATTCCACCATGATGTTGTTCCACCTGTACCACCTTGATAAATATTACATACACATTGTCCTATTGCTTTTAATTCATTTACTCTTGTGTATTCATATTCAAATGCTTCTTTTTCGGTGTTAAATTCTTTAATAATTTTACTAGAACAGTCAAACCGTTTTATCATATCATTAAAAAATCTGTTATGCTTTTTAACTTTGTATCGGTTTTTTGTTCCTTTCCCAACATATATTACTTCGTTTGTGTCTTTTATATACCATTCATAAACATAATACATTTTTCTTACCTCCGCATTTTATATAACTATTATAGCATAGTTTTAATGCATAAGTAAGTGTGAACTTAGATTTCCAGCAATTCACCCGATTGCCATAGCGGATTACGCCGCTAAAGTGCCTACTGCTTCATAATTATTGAAACCGAAAATCTCTTTAGCTTTATTAGAGACCTTCTTCAAGCACTGTGCAAGCTGACTCTGTAAGCTAAACATCTGCTGCATATCTGCCATCTGTCTAGCGTTAGCTCCCTGCTCTATTCCTGCGAATCCGTTACAAAGCTGTGTAGATATTCCTGTGATTCCGTCACGGATGCTTGTGATATTGTCATTAAGCATCTGATCTCTGAATCCATCATTAATCTGCTGACTCTGATTCATCCAAGGGTAAAGCATTGCTCCGTCTGCTGCAAGCGCGCCTGCGCCACCGCCAAAGCCTCCACCGAAGCCCCAACCATTTCCGGCAATAAGAAGTAAGAGAATAATCCAACCCCAATCGCCTCCGAAACCACCCATGCCGCCGCCAAAACCGCCGCCGTACATAGGTGCTACTGGCATTACCATGCCATTTTCATCTGTAAGTGCCATTTGTTTGTCCTCCTATTATTTTTGTAGGTTAGCAACTATCTCTATTCGATAGTCGGTATATCTATAAAGTCTCGCGCGTTGACTTTATGACTTAAATAAGTTTTTAAACATCGGATTGTTTTGTAACTGTTTTAATTGTGCATTTGCCGCATTAAACTGCGATTGTGAAATCTTTCCGTTGTTCATCAGATATTGTATAGCTCCCTGAGGATTGTTCGCATATTCCGCAGGAATATTAAGCTGTTGAAGAAGCTGATTAGGATTCTGTCTCAGTTGTGTGTATGCCTGAAATAGTGCTTGTATGTTCATCATTTTTGCCACCATCCTTATTATCGTCTGTGATTAAGTCTTTAAGGAACTGTACCTCGCCTTTTAAGGCTTCTATCTCGCCTTTTAAGGCACTTCCTTCATCAACCGTGAAGAACTGAACCCCTGTTTCCTCTACTGCCTTTGTAGGGGCTTCTGCGTGTTCTTCTTTTACAAGTTTAAACACCTCAAATATCGGTTGATCTAGCTGTGAAAATCCAAGTGTCTTTGTACAAATATATGGTTGTGATTCTATTTTAAATGTCACACTGTTTCCAGGTGCAACAGGATAGTTCCGTGCATACTCTACATTAGGAACCGAGACAAATCCTCCGTTTTGGATTTGCTGATTCTGCTGTTGCTGTTGTGGCTGTTGATAATACATCGGGTTATATGCCCCGTAATTAGGGTAATATGCGTATGCCATTGGATTCACCTCCATTACTTAGTCCAAAAGTACAATACTGTTTCATCGCCTGACTCCCATGTGTCATAGTATTCTCCATTAACAACTGCGACTACATGATTGCCTGTTCCTACCAGATAGGTTCCAAGAGGATTCTTGTGGCAAAAGTCCTTGATAGTGAAACATTCAGGACAAGTAGGCGGTAGGTTTTCTCTGTAGAATCCATGCTGTCTAAGCACCGAGCCAATTACGGCATTACTTGAGGGCATATCACCCATTTCAAAACCGTTGGCAACAAGCATTGCATATGCCTTTTCCCAATCCACTTCTAATACTTTTGTTAATGCTCTTACCGCACAATCTCCGACAGACACACGCCCTACGGGATTTGGATTATAATATCTAAACATTTACTTGCCCTCCTATGCCCTAATTATCAATAAAAAAAGAGCCATCCACAATCAAGTGAACGGCTCCAATTCGTAGGGCAATCGTAGGCTATCTACTATGCTCAATTATTAAATTTCGTGATGCAAGGTATAACTCTTTAACATACTGTGTCGAAAGGCAAAGCGACTCTGCAATTTCTTCATAAGTGCTACCTTCCATTTTCATTATAAGTATGGCTTTATCTCGCTTGTTCCACACCCATTCATCTGCGATCCGAATAATCTCTGATTTAGGAAGTCCCAAATCTCGCAGTTTCATATGTTTACCTCACTCTTATTTTGTCTCCCTCGCTGAACTTTATGTTGTTCAGTTCTAACAGCTTGTCTACTGCAATGTTATATTGGGCTGCTATCTTTGCGATAGAATCACCCTTTTTGTAGGAATAATATTCTTCTACTGGCTTAATCAGCTTATCAGCGACACGGTCTTCCTTTTGCCCCCAGATAATGTAATGTTTATAGTATGCCGGATAATCGTTGCCGTAAGCGTCTCTTAGATCCTTGTAGTTAGCCATGTAGTAGTTGACATTAAATGATTCTCTAGCGATTCTACGCTCTTTCATGCCCCACTTGACAAAGTGCATGATATATTTGTCGTAGTTGTCCCCATAAGCATCTTGTAAGTCCTTGTACTTCTCACGATAATACTTGCCATCATAGACCTGCTCATAGTTAATACCATCGTATATCGGTGTAGGCACGATATGATAAGCAGCTACGCGATTTTCTTTGTAGCCCCATTTCATGTAATGCTCATAGTATTTAACCGCATCTGATCCGTATTCCTTACGCAAATCCTCATAATTATCCTTGTAAGTTATGCAGTTAAAGTCCTCTTTTGCCTGTCGTGTTTCTTTCATGCCGTACTTAAGGAAATGATTAAATACTCCGACTTTATCCTTAGTTCCGTAGAAGTTCTTAATATCCTCATACCTGTTGATATAATAGTCGTATTCATAGACCAACGAATAGTCAAGGCCGTTAACCACAAGGTCAGGTTCGACAATCTCTTCATCGTAAGCAGGTCTACCATAACCATCTATACGGCTATAATTACGACTATAAGTCTTCTTATGGACTCCGCCGCCATTAGGAACAACTCCGCTGTCAGGCGAAGTATTACCCTCGATGGTATACACATAAGTGTCATCTGCATCCGTGACAATACCTACATGACCTTGAGTGCCATCTGAATCAAGGAAATAAATTATATCGCCCTTCTGTGGATCACTCTTATAGTATTGACCACGTTGCTTAAAGTATAACGCTCCTGTGGGGCAATAAGCCGTCCATCCGCCAAGTAATTTTTTCGCTTCTTCTTTGCCAAATGCCTTGTAAAAAATCCACATAACAAAACTCTGGCACCATGCGTAACCATCAACAAACGGACTTCCAACCCAATCATGCAAGTCTCGTGCATACTTCGTCCAGTTGTTATAGCCTGCATTTTTTATCTTATCATCAAGATACTCAGGCGTTTTCTTCTCAAGATAACCGAGTTCGTCTTCTGCTATCTTTAATACTGCACTCGCATAATTCATCGCATACCTCCTTTCTGTAATAAAAAAGGCACTCCGAAGAGTGCCTAGTTTGTTAGTTGCTATTCAGTTGTTTCGTGAGCTTCGCTATACTGTCTCTTAGCATCTTCAAGTTGTTTATCTGCGATTGCTCTAAGGTTTATGGTGAGCTTTTCAAGAAAATCAGCGATATCATCTGCCGGAACTATATTAATATGCCTATTAACAGCTTCGGATATATCATCTTTCATTTCCTGTTTAGCAATGACAAATGGCTTATCCATCTTCCGTTATACCTCCATTAGTCAGAAATCTTTTCCTGGGCTAAATCAAGAAGATCCTCGATTAAGTCCTTTTCGTCCTTGTCTGTGATAACCTTATCCTCACGGTTATTGTCCGAAATAACCTTGCCTGTAGCCTCGTCCACCTCTGAATAGGTTATTGACATTCTCTTGCCTACTGCATCGTTCCAAACTGTAACGCTTGTCGCTGTCTTAATCATTATGCTACCTCTCTTTCATTGCTTATCTCTTGTAAATGTTTAACGGCTTCTGCGCCGTAATTAGGTGTTTTTGTATCTGCCTGATCTTCATTAAAGGTTTCAAGTCTCAAGTTCTCAAATCCTGCCTGTCGTGCCTTGATTTCCCATCCGAACGGCATTCCCGCAGTTCCTTCAACTACAAAGTATCTCTGAGTCCTTTCGGTCACATAGCACTCGCCTTGACCATATTTTTGTAAGAAAACTTGATAACTTTCTGTCTTAATAGTCTCTGAAAACGTACTATCAAGCCATATATAACACTTACCATCTTCTGCAATTTTACCTTCGCCAACATCGCCAAACATCGGTGTAGGCATTTCATAACAGTACAATGATCTTTTTCCGTAATCTTCGGTATCGGTAACTCTGCTTTTTGTGCCTGAACAACGAAAGTTCGCATCTATCCAAACCTCACTTCGATATGAACTTGCATCAAATATATAATTTCCTGCAGAATCTACCAACTTTATTCTGTCTGGTGTAAGTGACAAAACATCGTTTCCTAAAACAATAGTTCCATAGTCACCTGATTGTTCACTTACGGCTATCCATGTACTTACTATATGCCCGCTTTTGTCAACTCTAAACGGACAATCCCCGTAGTTGCTATGACTTGTTCCACCCGCAGCAAACGTCCATGTAATATTTGATGCCGGTTTTTGCATTACAGCAACGCCTGTGTTTGAGTCACCACCGTATATTTTTCCGCTTGTTATAGTCCATCCTGCTAACGTTCCACCCGTTGCTGTTAAATCTCCAGTTGTAACTGTTCCTGAGATATTCGCCCCCGTAGCGGTCATTGCTCCATTATAATTTACTCTAAACGGATATGAATTATTGCCGTTTACTGTTCTTACGATACCAAATGCAATGTTTCCTGTTTGCGGATTAGCGGGTGCATTTAACATTGGTCTATATGTAACGCTTACATTAGAGCCTGAAATCGTTTCGGTAACTGTTATTTCCTTACGGATCTGCGTAGCATTTATAGTCCATCCGCCAACAGTACCACCTGTTGCAGTAAGTGCATCCGTATTAAACGTACCTGTGATGTTTGCTCCTGTTGCTGTCAACGCTCCGTTGTAGTCTACACGAAATGGGAAACTCACGTTTGAACTTCCCAATGATTTTCTGATAGCAAATGCAGCCGTAGTCAATTCTGGTGTTTCGGGAGCATTTATCATTGGTCTGTATGTATACCCATCATCACCCGTAACCGCTTTGTACAACACCGAACTACCAATAGACCAACCGCCAATAGTACCACTTGTAGCGGTTATTTCTCCGGCACTTGTAACTTTAAAGTTAGTGCTTTCGATAGCAAGGCTATTAGATGTAAGCTGAATCTTTCCGCTTGATATAAAAGCTATATTGTTAGCCTTTACCGAGAAATCTTCTCCGCTTTCCGCACTTGTGCCTATTGCCACTTTAACAATATCGCCATTAGACTTTGCCTTTAAAACAATAGTGTTCTTTGTTTGCGTAATCGATGTACCAATTTCATCTGTAATTAATGGTAACGGATTCCAATCACCTGATGCTACCGACCATGCCGTACCATTGCACGAATAAACCGTACCGCTATTATTGTCGAGATAATAATCGCCATTACAACTTGCAGGTGGATATTGCGTAGTCGATGGCGTTCCAAATCCGTAATAATCAATCGTTATGGCTGTTGGTGTCGTTGGCAATACAGACTCATCATACTTGTTGATTGCTTCACTAACCGTTGACTCAATACCTTCTACTGCAACATTGATAGCACTATTCATTTGTGTTGTGGTACTATAGTTGTTCTGAACATTAGCTTGAAGTAAATTTAACTGTGATTGAGCTGCATCTGCCTTTTGGTTTGCTAACTCTGCTTGTCTTAAAGCTTCGTCTGCTTCTGATTCTCCGAGAGTTACCCAAGAATACGTTGCCGGAGTTGTAGACGTATCTTTGTCGAATCTGTAATAGTCTGTTTTATCAACGCCCTGATCCGTGTAATGATATCTGTATAAGTCTCCAACATGAGAATCTTTAGTCGCTGTCGTAGTCCATGAATTAGCCGGAGGATTATTGAGCGTAGGAACTACATTGCCATCGTAATACTCAATACGTCCATCAATCTGATCTTGCAGATTTTGGATTTCAGCATTGTAAGTAGTCTGATTAACATAGTTCTGACTAACGCTTGCCATAATCGAACTCTCACTCTGAGAAATCAAGCTCTGAGTTTGAGTTGTCGTTGAATAATTCGTTGACAGATTTGTTTCCGTGGCTGTCACACGGCTTGTAAGTCCGTTAACATTAACCTCTAATTCGTGTGTTTTGCCCTTAGTCCTTATAATGTCGCTTGTGACGTTGTTAACAAGGGCAATTTGCGACTTTTCGCTTTCAGCCGTATATTTATCCCTTAACGCCTGAATGCCCGTCATTTCCTTTTTTATGACGTATGAAACAATAGTCATGTCTCTTGTTACTATTGTCAGTTTTGTTCCGAGTGGTAACATTGGATTTCCGTAAGTCTGAATTGTAAACGGTCTGAACGAATCTGTATCGATGTGATTCAACAGATTGTCTAACGCATCTTCAAGAGCTTGCGAACCCTCTGTACCGTAAATCAATGGGTTATTATCTATTACATAAACATTTGTGTCTGTTCCTACAAAGGTTCCGACATCACTCGCTGTTCCCCTTGCATTAATTCCCGTTATGTTGTCCGTTACATAATCCTCATATGTTCCTGTTCCGTCCACATAGTAGTCAAGCGTAAGCGTCTGAGCATCAACAAGCGACACATAATCAAATGTACCGCTCGGTGTAATCTGTCCGAAGCATCCGTTAAGTTCGCAGATTGCTTCGATTACTGTCTTTCCGCTAAGTGTTCCGACAACAGAAAAACCGCCCATAGTAACAAACGAATCGTTAACCAATGTGACGGTTTCCTGAGTAATTCCAAGATATGTAAAGAAACTATCTCGAAGATTTTTAATTGTCATCGGAAATGTTAAGCCGTTATACCATGTAGCCACATCAACGTTGAGAATATCATACATCGCATCATAGCAAGTCAACTCTCTCCAACGTCTGTCGTTAGTAGGCTTATCTGAAAATACTTTGAAGTAGCCTAGAACGGCTTGTGCTTCGATTTTCTCCTGTTCGCTTAATATGATACGTTCGCCATCTTCTGTGAGGATATATAAGCCGTTTTCGGTGATAAGATAGCCATCACCGTCTGTTTCTATGTCCTGAACTACATAAAGGGTTTCTCCCGTAAAATCGTGAGAAATGTCTGCGATGGTAATTTTGAAGCAAGCAGCCTCGCATCTACCATACCGCAGATTTTCCTCACTACAAAGGGATTTTTCGAGCGACATCTTTTCAGATACAATGTTTGTGTTTGTGATGGTCACGCCACCACTTGATGTAATCGTCATGCTTTTCAGTATAGGCAATTTATAAATGTCATTGTATTCTTGTAATGTCATGCTAAATTCTCCTTAAAAAATCCTATGTCTACGGATTTTGCACTTTTACACTTATATTTTCCATTTTAGCAAAAATAGTATTTGCAAATTGTTCAGCGCCGGTCGCTGTCGGATGAATATTGTCTATAAAATAATCTGGCGTATATTCATTCATCCCTGACACTTTATATCCTTCAATAACAGGAACTCCCATGCTTTCAGCGACTTTTGCGATTTTCGAATAATATTCGTATTGCGTCATGTTGCTACTATTCTTTGCTGTAGATGCATTTACTCCTGTTCCATAATGGTCTAGCACCAAAAAGACTGTTATATCAGGATTTTGCCCTAAAATATAATTTAATGCTGACCTTACGCAACCGCATACAGTTGTTTCTGCCGTATCAGTATATTCACCAAGCTTATCGTGATTGCGGAAAAAATCATTAACAAATCCTTCAAGAATGCATACATCTTTAGATGAATAGCCAGTATATGATTTTACTTGTGCCAAAATATCAAGCGTTGGAAAATCACTTGTCACTAAAATGGTCGCATTTCCTATACCTTGATTGTCCCAAACCATGCCTGTCAAATTTGGTAAATAATTAAGATATCCGCCTGTACTTTGTGATCGGTATGTTAAGCTTGTTCCAAAAGCGACTCCTGTCATATTCGTATATTTTGATACATCAGAACTTATTTTGTAGATATTATCGCACTTAACATAAAAATCATTTATATTTGCAGTAAGAAAAATGAATTTTGCATAAGTAGCAGATGTATTAAATACTTTACCATTAGTAAAATTGGAATTGCCCAATAAAGCCTTATCTTTATCAAACCAAAGCACAAATACATTTGTGGTCGGAGTATAATAATACTGATTTAACATTACTCGAATATAGTCCGTCTGTCCTAATGTAGTGCTTGGCTGAAACGTGTTATTTCTATCGTAATATCCATCTGTATGTACACCTGACGCATTTTTATCAAAAAGATTTGCAACTTCTATATTATCTGATATCTTTGGCAAAATCACGCCAGTTTCAATAAGGTATTTTAGTTCTTCAAATCTTGTTTCTGGTGCTATATTATAATAACTTAGCTTGCTTGTAATACTTGCTCTTTTATTTATATATAGTTTTGTCGCACCCGTTGGAACATTGACAACACGATTGTCGCATTGTAAACCAATAACTGATATTCCATCCGATACAATAACCCCATCATTATTTGAAAATAAATATGAATAATAAGATGACGGAACTTTTGCGTTGATTGTGAAAATATCTCCTTCTACACAAGAAATTTCTGTATGATAAACGTCAGTTAAGGCAGAAGTTTGTGTCGAGATTCTTCCGCTTGAAGTATGATAAAAATTCCCATCATTAACCCATCCACTAATAACTTTTACACCCGATACTTCGTTTATATTTTCATTCACTTGCGAAATTGTAGTGTAAATGCCACCGCTCTTAACAGGATTATTGCTGCTTGCCGCAGGAACATCATCAAAAGTAAGCGCGTTCTGCTTACCATTCCATGCATTCTTCTCCGCATCCGTCACAAGTCTATGTGTGCTATCATCAGACAGGTCAGCAAGTTCATCAGGAATTGTCGGTGTGTTCGACAGGTCTGTATAACTTCCGCTTGTTGCTACTGTCGCAAGGTCACTTGTGTTTGCCTTCGTTCCGAGAGCGGTGTAGATTCCGCTACTCTTAACAGGATTTGAACTTCCGTTTGTTGGAGCGTTATCAAACGTGAGAGCGTCCTGTTTGCCACTCCACGCTGTCTTTTCTGCGTCTGTAACTAATCTATGAGTGCTGTCATCACCAAGATCGGCAAGAGTTAAATCACCCACAAATCTGTTCTTTAAATATCCAATTTCAACCTTTTTGGATGTCCCATCTTCAACGGCTAACATTAAATCGTCATCCGCAAGATTTTCGCCAAGAGGCAGTTGAGATATTTTTGTTCCTACAATATCAGACATTATCTTTTACCTCCTTAATATTCTATAAACGCAAACCTTGATGGTGCGTATATGTTTTTGTTGTATAGGTTGTATTCCACCGTACCAGGCATATAAAAAGTGCCTGTCTTGTATGTGTCTGTCTCTTCATCGTAGTATTCACAAGTACAAGTCCTTGATGCACTATCTGAAAAGCATCCTCTTATGCCCTGAATAAGTGACCGCATCTGATTCCTATACAGATACGGAGTCTCAAATTCAATTTTGGATGCCGTATGAGCTAACACGTTACGGTGTAAATATCCATTTGCGTCCCTATAACTATCCAAGTCCTGACGCTGATTAGGTGCTATCTTATAGCTCTCCAACTTCATGTATTCAAGAGGGATAGTATAAGAGTTAGCCCCGTTAATTACCCTAATTAAATAACCATTAAAAGCCACCTTCTATCCCTCCTTCTAAATTAAAAACGGGCTATTGCCCGTTCTGTTGTAATAGTTATTTGCTTCTGATCTAGTCGCATTAAATACGTCTTTGCTACTTACTGTTAGTTCCTTTGCAGCTATCTGCCTTAAGAGCTGATTCTGTTCAGCAAGAAGTTCATTCTGTCGTGCTATATCAGAACTTCCTGTGTTTGTCGTTCCATAACCATTTATAGAGCTGTTGTTAATCATAGGCATCTGTGGAGTTACCATGTTGCCAACAATCATGTCAGCAAGTTTGCCAATAGTTCCATCTGTGAGTGGAAGGATTGCTTCTGGTCCCGCTTCACCGACAATAGCCGGAGTTGCACCGCCTACGACACCGCCGGCAGCAAAGTATCTAAAGTTGTTTACTCCTGTGTTGTATCCAAGGGTAATGCCGCCTGACATATTCTTAAGGTTTCGTAACTGTCCCACAAGACTTGTAATTTTACTTCCAAGAGTATCAAATCCTCGACCTTCAACAGCAATAGTTACATTCTTGTTTTGATTTAACGATGTTTTAAATCCCTCAAAGCGGTTCTTAACTCGCTGAAAAGCACTTTCGTCTGATTCAACGCCCGTTTTCTTTACAAGATTTAATGAGTTAAGAAAACTACTAAATACACTAACTCTTGATTGAGCCTTGTTTGTGCCGTTGTTAAAGTTAGTTTCAAATTGGCTTGCGACTTCACCAAGCTTACGACTTGATGTTTCACTAACCTTACTAAAGGTATCGCTTGCCCACTTCCCTATGCCATCCCATTTAGTAGTGCCATTTGTATAGGCATTACCAAATTGTGTTTCCGTTTTAGTCGGGAAATTATTAAACGCATTGTCTACAGTATCGCCTTGAGTTGTTGCCCATGTACCAAGCTCACTCCATTTGTTAGTACCATCGGTGTAAGCATCGCCAAAAGTCTTAGCGACATTACTAGGTAACTGACTCATTCCCGTTGTTGTTTTTGTGGTTACATCATTAGCCCATGAACTAATGCCCAACCACTTGTTTGTACTCTGCGTATAAGCATCGTCAAACTTTCCTGATACTGCACCTGAGAACGAATCAAAACCTTTACTTGCATCTGTAGCTTTTGTAGTTGCCCATCTTCCAATGCCATTCCATGTTTTTGTACCCTTAGTGTACGCATCTGAAAATGTGCTGATTGTATCTGTTGCAAATGACGCAAATCCCGTCTTTGCCTTAGATGCACTATTTGATGCTTCTGTTCCAAAGTCCTTTGTGTCTGAAACAAGAGTTTTTGTTTTTTCAACAAGGTTCTTAGCGGTTTCGCCCATTGACTTGTAACTAACATTTGCTTTGCTTATGCTTTCACTAAATCCGTTCCAAGCATTCAGCATATTAGTTCCGCCAAGTGAATCACCACCGAAGATAGACTTTAAAGTATTAACTCCTTCTTCAAGGTAAGAACCCTTGTACATATTCTTGACTTTTGCACCGATGTTTACCGCGCCGTTAACAACTTTGTCTCCAAAGTTCTGTAATGCGTCCCATCCGGCTTTAGCAATATCTTTAACCGGTTGTACATCGGATTTTGCCTTTTCCTTGATAATTCCACCAAGGTCTTTCATGTAACCCGAATTAGGATCAAAAAACTCAATAACAGGCCCAAACCAATCCTCACTAGCATCAGCCCATCTCTCAGCAAAATCACTTATATGATACTTAGCGTCATAATAAAGATTCTCCATCCAATTATTATGCTTAGTAGTTTCATTGCCAACTGTAAGGTTTCTAAGTGATTTGGCCTGTGCAAATCCAAGATTCAAAAGTCCAGGAAGGAGGTTTCCTTCTTTAGCCGCGCGATAAAGGTTCTTAATGCTGTCCTCTGTTTTCTTCGTTTCAAACATTGAATACGAGCCTTGGTATTCATCGTAATATTTTTGCGTTTCTGGATCATCAGCAAAATACTTTCCAAAATTATTAGAAAGATATGGTCCCGCTGTCCATAGCGCAGTTGCAGGTGCTATTTTTGCAAACGTACTACCAAAGGTTGACCAAAACTTTCCACCCTTCAATAAAGCTGCTGCTCCTGCCAAACTTGAAATAGATCCTGTACCTTTAAGCCATTGCGCTCCCATGTTAGCCCAATCACTAGCTCCTGTGTCACGATCAAATTCAAACGGATTGTTTTGAACTCTATCGGCAGAAGTGCCTGCACTATACATTAATGCGCCGGCTGCTACTGCTGCTACGCCACTAAGAATTAATTGCACTCCTGTTAAAGTTACTGTTGTTCCTGATGCTGCTACAGTAATAGTCTGACCTGCTATTGCTGAACCGATAAGGCCTGCAAATGTCTTTGCAAGTCCTGTCAGCTTAAGTACCCCGAACAAGCCGATAAGAGCCATTGCAAGCTTGCCCGTAATAGAACTGTTATTCCAAAGTCCCTTAATAGCATCTGCAAGAGCTTCAAGTATCTTAATGGCTAACTTCATAAGCTTTTGAGCTAAATCAGGAATGTTAAGATTTCCTATAAATTCTGCTATTGCTTTACCAACCTCTTCAAAATCAGTTTCATCGAAAAATGTTGTTAAAGCGTCTAATGCACCACCTATCCATATATGTAGCGTTTCACCAAGATTGCCTAACCATCCTGTTTTAATAAATGCCTCGAAGCCATCTGAAAGAGCCTTTCCGACATTTTCCCAATTCATACCCTTGCCCCATTCTTTAAAGAATATAAGCGAGGTATTAATGACATTTCCTATAGTCGTTCCTATCTTTCCAAATACTTCTGGCGTGATAAGACCGTTAAGGAACTCTGCTAAGTTGTGACCAAAATTTCCTACTTTTTCAAATATATCAGTCCAAGGGATACTATCTAATGCATCAGACAGCTTTTGTGATATTGCGGAGCCTACTTCTTTCCAATTACCCGATTGGATTTTTTTAGCTAACTCTTTCCAAAAGTCACCAAGGGCATTGTCAACTGATTCCGTTACATATACTGCGCCAGGGATATCATCGCTACTACCGCTACTTCCTGAACCGCCATTGTTGTTATTCGTAGTAAGGTTATTAAGTTCGTCAAAGCCTTGAAGCTGTTTATTAAGTTCTTTCTGTGCTTTAGCTGCCTTGCCCGTGTTATCTGCAAATGCCGCCGCATTAACAACCGCCTTAGAGTAGGTGCTTTTACCCATAAGCTTTGCTATAAATGCCGATATGGTATTCATAACGCTTATAAGGTTGCTCATTAATGTCTTAAGTGCCGGAGCAACCGCATTAAATATAGGCTGAAACGCAGCACCAAACTGATACTTGAGAACCGCCAATTGTTCTTTCAGTTCTTGTATATTGTTCTTTGTTTCTTCAACAAATGCTCCGCTGTTTTGAAGTTCCTTAAAGGATTCAACAACAGCTTTTCTTAAACGTCTAAAAAGTACATAAATGGATCTAATTCCAAATCCATATTTTAAAAGTTTCATAAAAGAACTATTGAAAGTTCCATTAGATACCTTTCCTAGCCCCGTAAAGGCAGCACTTAGTTTGACAATCCCCTTTACTTCTGCACCTAATATCTTTTTAATTGCATTCCCAAGTTTGCTTACTGAACTATGTGCCTTATCAGCTTGTTTTTTGACATCCTTTAAGCCGTCCGAAGTTTCTCCGCCTGACTTTTGGTCAAATGCGTCTTTAACCTTTTCTGCCATTCCATTAAGGGATGCCTGCACACTATCTATCTGCGATTTATATTGGCTTATTGCTGCATCAGATATATTGCCTGATTGACCAAGTTGACGAAGCTTTTCATTTAACTTGTCAACCTCACCTTGTATAGTGATTACTTTTCGTTCAAACGATGTAAATGAGGATTTATCACCGTTCATAGCTGAGTTAGCGATTGAATTTAGTCCTGCCAAACTTGTCTGCAATTTGCTTATATCCATTGGGATTTCTTTACCCAATTTCTCAGACAACTTATCAAATGCCGTATCGCCAGGCTGATTCTGCATAGCCGACATCGCTGTGTTTACTTGCGATGTCATGTCCTTTAAGCCTTTTTCTGCATTAATAATTGCCGTTTCATATTCTTTGAACGGATTATAAAATGCCTTGTTTTCGTTTAAAAGACGGGCTTGTTTTTCTTCAAGTGCCTTGAGTTTTGCGTCTGTTTCTTGTATGGCGAAACCAAGCTGAATCACCTCATAAGCAGACTTGTTCGCACCCCCGCTGTCCCAAGTTTCTTGTTCTTTGGCTTTCAGGCTATCCAAATGACTCTTTGTATCTTCAATAGCCATTTGAATTTTTTCATATGCTTTTGTCGGAACTGCTTGATTTCCAAGCTGTTTGAATTTTTCCTTCATAACATCAATCGCACTTTGAAGCGATGTTGCCTGTTTCTCATAAGATGAAAAAGCTGACTTATCGCCTGTCAATGACTTGTTAGCATAAGCGGTTAATCCGGCTAAAGATTGCTGAATCTTTTCAACACTTGCCTTAATGTTTCGCTCTGCTGTTGACATTCCGCTAGTATCAATTTTCGGTTTAGCAGCCTTGACAGCACTATTGAGTTGCTTAATCTTCGTAAGGTCTATCGAGTTGATCGCTTTCTGCAATATATCAAGCTTTCTTTCAAGCAATTCAAATGCCGCCGTGGTGCCTTTAGCGGATGCAGTAATCTGCAATTCCAAAGTGTCAATTGTTTGCGATGTTTTTTCTGCCATTATTCTCCCCCTTTCTTCTTAAATTTCTTCTCTGCCATGCCCGCCCAAGCTATAAATGCTTGACGAGCCTTAATTGCTTCTTGTTCCTTTTCTTCTTCATCTAGCTCAAACATTTGGATAGGTGCTTCAAGGTACTTTGAGTTTGCCTTTCGTCCATTCAATCCGTGGTCTATAGCGGATAACAATGCACTTGTGCCATAATTTCCTACCCAACTATATATCTGTTCGTTTAGAGTATTCATTTTGAGCTTGTATGCCTTTTTCCATACGTTTATAATCCGTGGATTGCTGTTCCAAAACTGTTCCTCGGACATTCCGTATAAATGGCACATTGGAAACCACTTCTCAAAAAGTCTTACTCGGATGCTACCTTCGTGCTTCTTTTCCTCGGTGAAGTCTTCTCGTCTGTCTCTGCCACTTCCGTCTGCTCCGTCTTTGCTTGCTCCATAAGGGCGCGAAAAAAACCCGATCCATCAAGAGCCTTTACATACGCATTCGCTACATCATCAAGCTTACCGCCATTCTTAACGTGTTCCGTTATCTCATCCGCAGCCTGTTCCTCTGTCATTCCGCTAACGTATGCGAAGAAACAGTTAATAGCAGCAAGTCCTGTGACGTTGGTTATCTTAATGTCGTTCTTATCAAGCATTACAAGGTAGTTAAAGTCGAGTTCCTTGCTGAGTACATATGTCTTTCCATTAATAGTTATCTTTTCCATTTTGTTGTCCTCCGTTTATTAAATCTGCAATAAAAAAAGGCAGAAACAACCCCGTTATGAAGTCATTTCTGCCCTGTTTTTTGGTTTATCCGTCCTATATATGAACCTAATACTTATTAGGTTGAAGCAGGATCTGTAGGATTAATTGCTGTGTCCCATCCGATCTCGCCTGTTGGCACGATGTTTACTTCAACATCAAGAACTGAATCTACAGATGCCTCCGGCATACCGAACATTGATGGCTCTGCTGTCATAAAGAATGACTCATCAATGCCAGGAATGTAGAAAACAAACCATGTTCTGAGACTTGATGCCTTCTTTGTTGCTGCTGTCTCGCAAAGAGCCTCCCATTGATCGAAGAAGACCTGAGACATACCAAATGTAATAGCGAGTGATCCGCCCATGTCCTTAAGGCCTTCAATGTATCTCTTCCACTCGGTATCGTTGAGTGATGTTACATCAAGAGCATTAGGTGATGGATTCATGTTCGGAATCGATTTCGGATTGGCGAGATTTGTGAAGCTTGCAGGCTTAGTGCCACTTGTTGACTCATAGGCAAAACCCACACGGATTCCCGCAGTTGAAAGGTCAATAGCTGCTGCCATTTGCTTTTACCTCCATATGTTTAAATTAAAAAGTGTCCCCTGACGCAACAATTCTGCGAACACGGAACACAAATCTGTGAATATTATTATCCTTTTGGTATATCGGCATCATAATGACCGAATACCTAAGTCTTTTTAATGCAAAGATGCAAGCATTTGTAACAGTTCTTGCTTCTGCTTTGTTTGTGTTGGTAGAAACATCAATTTGTAATGTATCTCTTATAGCGTGTATTTCCTGATTTGGGATACTACTACCGACTTCCGAAACATCAAGTTCGTGAACATAGACATTTGGAAAGCTAGGCACCGCATCCGTCTGTTCATTCGAGAACGACAAACCTTTGAACTCATGCTCTGTGAGTTTAGGAACTCTCGCTTTAAGTTGTGTCGTAATTATGCTTTCCATCTCTAATAGATTCATCGCTTAACCTCTCAATATTTCATTCGCTTTCTGCACAATAATGTTTCGGATGTGTTCTGCTGCTCCGTACAAAGGCATTGTCGCTTCTGTACCAATGGATTTTTCCTTGTTGCCATAGTACCAATAGCCAGGATTGATAGCTCTATTTGGTGGATGCTTACTTGGATATGTTCCTGGGCCGTAGCCAAATTTATCAGCATACGGATGCTGTTTCCCCGTGTTGTAAGCGATACCTGCACCAAACTCAACAAACAATGCATCTCTTCCACCAAGGTAAATCACCGCTTTAGTGACATCCCCTGAGGAATTGACATATACACCATCAACATAGGCGTGTGTACTATCGCCTTTAGAACTCAAAACCCTTGCTTTTGCAACATCGACACCCTCTTTAATTAAAGCGTCTATAAAGTCGTTGATTTTTCCCATAAGGTCTTTCTTGTACTTTCGGATCTCGGCAAATGCCTGTTCGAAGTTGCCCGACCTTAAGTCAATCTTGATAACTTTTCCCATTAATCATCAACTCGCTTCTTAAGAAGAAATCTTTCTTCATTTAAAGATGTTTTAATAGCAATTACTCTATAGTCTGCTGTCTCTGGTTTAACTAGACCATACTCGTCATACTCCAACTCGGATTGATACCAAATCAAAGTACGCTCATTGAAGGGCAATCTGCCCTTTTCAGCAGAAATAATAGCGTTGTAATCGCTAGGATTTAACCCGTACTCATCAAGTCTTGTTTCGCCTGAATCAAAGCTGATATTTGCCTTAAATAAAGCAGGAACAGAATAGCTGTCCCTATACGCTTCTACAACCTCGACTAATTCACCGTCAACGTCCGTCATAAGCGGAATTGTTCCGATGAGTACCTTATCATCTTCTGTAACTATCTTCTTGTTATCCTCGGTAACTAATTCTATTTCCTCGGTTGCATATACGGGTTTTACACCCTCATAGGATGCATAGTATAAAACTTGTCGGTTTTTCCGAAGTTGTCTCATTCTGTCACCTCAGGTAATCCCGTTACTATAGATGTCAATATGGATAAGATTCCGGCAAGTACACTTGCACTTAAAACAAAAACCCAATTAACATCAGACATCACGGTTGCCGTACCGATTGTGGCAATAGCCGTTTGACATACTGTTCTAATTGCTCTTATGCCTGCTTTCTTAATAAAATCCTTGCTAATCTGCATCGTGTCTTTCCTCCCTTCCCGTAATTTCATCTAACCTATGATGGGCAGACTTTGAAGATTGCTCTACAATTATTAATCGCCTGTCAATATCATCAACTTTCTTTCTAGTCGCTGAAATGTCATACTTGATGTCATTCACGTTGTTAGAAATACTGTCGAGCTTATAATTGATCTCAGCGTTTTTAGTCGCTCTCTCTTCAATGTCTTTAACGTCATTTCTATGGTTGCTCTTCAACCCGAAAAAAATAGCAAAAGCAACCGAAACAACTGATATTAATATCGTAACTTCGATTGTCATTGCTTTACCTCACTTAATATTTGCTTGCCGCCCGCCACCAATTAAACAAGCACCCTTGCAATTAGAACACCACGGAAGAACAATGCCCTAACCGCGCACAACTGCATTTATATCACGTTCCTTGCAAAAGCATCCACGCCAAGGAAACATTCTTTGCGACTCTTATATGAACGGTTTGTACCGTTTTCATTATGAATAATTTCGCCTTCTGCTCCCGATTGGTTGTACTCATAAATTGCAAGGTCGAATATATTAGCATAATAATTATCCAAGTCATCAGCTATCATTTGTGGTGTATAGCTTGCCGGATAATTTCTTGCACTCTTTATTGCTCTAATTGCAGTATTGAGTTTGGCGATAAGCAACTTATAATCATCGCCTTCCGTCTTAGTGCTGTCTATATCAAGAACCGCACATAAATCTAAGATGATTTCGGCTTTTGTATCGTCATTCATGCTTAAACCTCTACTTCTTTGTTGCCCTTTTCTTAGGTGCAGCCTTTGGTGTTTCGGCTTTTGGAGCTTCAACCTTTGGCTCATCTTCGATTACGGGAACTTTTATTTCAGGTGTTACATCCAACGGAACATCTGTTCCTGCCGGATAATTTATACCATTGTGTTTTACCGCATACTCAAATATCATACAATCACCACCCATTAAAGAGTTGGTGTTGCACTTGCAACCTTGATTACATATGTGCTATCCATAAGCTCATATGAAGGAAGAAGAATCTCAGATGCAGTTGTTGAATACTTGTATGGAGGACCATACTCTGACTTTGTAGCGATGCAGATGCCCTTTCCGTAGATTGATACATCAACGTCTGCTACCTGACCTGCTGTTCTCTCTTCTGGTGTAGTTCCATACCATGTCTTACCAAGAGCTGCACTTGGAAGAAGTGTTACCTGATTGTCAGGATAATACTTAGCAGCATTTCCTGTTGTATCATCAAGGTATGTCTTATCGTAAATAACGATTTCAAGGCCTGTTGTATCTCTAACAACCTTCTTAACAGCATCATCAGTAACAAAGATTGTTCCTGCTGCGTTTGTTGTAAGAAGTGCTGCCTGAACCTGCACACTTGCTCTGAGGTACTTAAATGTCTGAGTTGTCATCAGTACATACTGAGCAATGAAACCATTCTCAGCAAGTGCCTTCTTAGCATCATCAAGATCATCTAATGGCTTGCTGTTAGAAGCATCTGACCACTCGCTTGTGCCTGAAAGTGCCTTGTAGTTATTTGTTGAATACTTGTTGTTTGGATCGTAATTGTATGTATATGTAACGCCATCACTTGCTATAGAGATTGATGGATGACCACTTGTAGCTGTGAGAAGCTGCATTCTCATGCGCTCACCAACAACTTCTGCACTTCTGATAAGTGTATTTGTGTCATCATAGATGCTCTTAAGTGCTGACTTAAGATAAGGATCTGACTCAGACTCGATTCTTGCCAGGTCAATCATATCTCTTTCTGATACAAGCATTGACTCACGGAAGAATGGCATCTGTGTTTCCTCGATTACGATGCCTTCTCTTGCTCTGATTGCAGGAAGAGCATCAAAGTTTGAAGCCTTAAGTGTAGGGCTTACGTTTCTGTGGCTCTTGATCCATCTAAGGTCAATGCCTGACTTCTTATCCTCAGGGAACCAATTAAGTCCGAGGAAAGGTATCTGATTGCTTGCTGCCTGTGTAGCAACATAAGCAATGGATTTCGCATTTACTACGTTCTCAACTAACATATCTTTTTTCCTCCCTTAATTACTCGAAAACAATCATTGGAAGTGCAGACTTAACAGCGTCATCATATGTGATGCCTGCATGAGTTTCTGCTACATCCTCATCGATGTAAGCCTTCTTAAGAATTGTTCCCTGTGGTCTTTTTTCAATAACATCGAAAAGCAGGATTCCAATAGCTGAACCGCTATTAGCTACTTTTCCGTTTGATCCGATAGGTGTTCCTGCCTTAACAACCTTGTTTCCTGCTGAGTCCTTTGCAGTAACTTCTGAGAAATCAAGTGTAAGTGGAAGACCCTCGAATGGAAGACGCTTAAGAATAAGTGCGTCTCCGCCGAATGTTGTGTCGGTATAACCCATATTCGACATAATGATTTACCTCCATTTAAATATTTACATATAATTTGACAGTATGTCCTTAGGTTGGTTATCGGATGAATACAATCCTTCAACTAACTTCTCAGCGTCAGATTTCACATTTCCGCCGTTTGTTCCCCCAAGGTTTGGAGTCTTCTTTAAATTTGCCTGCTCTTTTGCGGCAGCCGCATTGTTAATCATTGCTTCAAGGATTCCGGCATCAAACTTATCTGCCTTCATACCTTCGATAAACTTATCTGCATCATCAGCAGATATTCCCTTTCCTAACAGGCTGTTCTTTAACTCCATGTTCTTGATGGTGTTATTAGCTATCTGATTCTGCTTTGTAAGATCATCAATCTGCTTCTGCAACTTCTCAGCATCCGAAAGGTCTTTACTCTGAATGTCTTCAAGCTGCTTGCGAAGATCTGCGATTGTGGCTTCATTGTCTGCATTTGACTTATTCTTTGCTTTTTCAGCGTTTAACTCTTCATGGTGCTGATTAAGTAAAGCCTTAATTGCTTCTTCTGTCGCTGTCGGAAATAGTTTCAAAATTTCTTCTCTTGTCATTGTTCATCCTTTCTCTCTACGATTTGTTAACGCAGTTCTCATCTGCTGAGATTCCCATGTTTACGCTATCGGGATGCAAATTTTATGTATAATAAAACCGCCTATCCGAAGATAAGCGGTAGAATTATTTGTAATATTCACACCAACATTTACAACCATATATTTCCTTCATTTCAGGGTTGTATGTGAGGTCCCCTGGGAATGTCAGCATTGAATTGCCAACATAAAACGGTTTATCAATGTTTGTGTCTTGTCCGTGTGCTTCTTGATGTGTTTCACGGGATTTCTTAAAGAATCCGCATTGCCAAACCTTGTGATGTCTTCCTTCTCTGTAAGCCTGAAAATAATCATCGTAATTAGAAATCGATGTTACGCATTCAATAGCAATCAGACACGCTCTGAGTTCTGAGAGCGGATACTCGTCTTTAGGGATATCAACACCAAACTCTTCGAAGTGAATGACGTTTGATTCTTCCTTCTTCTTGGCTTCATCCTTCTCTTTGTCGGATTCTTCTCTATCCCTGTCGGCTTGCTCTTTTTCAGCAGCCTTCTTTTTCTCGCCCTCTTCTGCTTCTGTTTCTCTATAATCATCAAGTTCGGCTTCATACAGTTTGTTCGTGTCTTCGACTATCTTTTTAGCCTGCTTCTTACTCCAATCATTTACATAAGCAAGGTCTTCCGTACCTATGTAGTTTTCAGCAATTATCTTAAGTCGTTCTGTTAAAAACGATATGTAATACTCGTCCTCAAGTTCCTGTTCTGTTATCATCAGAAACAGCAAAAGCATTAAATCGGCATATTCCATGCATAGGTCTATTCTTTTACGCTTCTTTTCTTGTGGCATATCCGTATCTGAATACCACATCTCAGCGTATTTGCGAAGACTATTCAGTTGGTCGAAGTTCTGAGTTGCCATTGTCTACTTCAATTACCTCTTTTTCCTCTTCTTCGATAAGACCATTCTGCGACTTAAACTGTTCTTCCATTCTGTCCTTTGACTTTGAGATTACATCCTGAGTATCGCTAAAGAGATTGATTGTCTTAATTGCGATTGCATCATCAATTCCGATTTGATGAAGGATCTGCAATACTTGAGCTTTAACCATCATGTTCTCAAGCTTGGATCTCTTAGGTCTGATATCTATATCGCTGATTCTAAGAGTAAATTGCTCATTGATTCGAAGCTTGTTAAGCACAACTCTCAGCATCATTCTTTCAGCTTTTTGGAATATCGGGATCCTAAGTTCTGCTCTCTTGTCCTCGTCATAGTAACCGTTTCTAAGTGCAACCGCCTGCCCCGTATCTCCGCCGGAGTTTTCCTGTCTTCCAGGCTTGCCTTGAATGATGAGGAAATTCTGATACACATCGTCCTTTGATATCTGCGTACCATCCTGTGACAGTTCCGATGTAAGCATTTTTGCATCTGCTGTTCGTCCGTCAGCACAATCCTTAATAGAAAGTGCGCCTTCAACAGCCATCTTAGAAAATGTATCCGAGTCTATCTCTGCATTCTTAAACAGGATAAATGCCTGAACAAACTGTTCGATGCCGTTCATCCTGTCGGATTGCATCTTGTTCAGCTCATCGGTAAGTGTAATCGTAATCTCGATGTCGGATAATCTTCTGCCGTTGTTAGGATATTCGATGATAGGAATTAACCCATTTCCGTTTACTTCGGACTTGATTATCTCGTTGCTTTGAATCTCAAAGTACATCGTGTTTGTAAAACACTTATATGTATCTATTTCATTAACCTTGCACAATTGAAAACCGAATGCTGGAGTATTGTCATCCGCATAATAAACAACCGCAGTATATCTCGGATCTTCTACCGTGATATAATATGGTGCTTCGTCAAACTCAACAGGCATCCTGTTCTTTTCTCCGACAAAGTAATACGATGTTCCGCTAATTGATGCCCATCGTCCCCTTTCAATATCAAGTGCAGCCTTGTCTTCCGACTTCATGTATCGGTTAAGCGTTGTAAGCTGCTTTGACTTCTCTTCGTCTGAGATATCGGATGAAATGACATACTGTATCGGTTCACCATAAAGATCCGCTGTTTTGCTCTCAACAAGTTCGTAAGCATGATTCTCAACAATTTTGTTATTTATGTCTGCTCGGATTTTCTTTTGGCGATATAATGCAGGTTGGTCTCCTCGATAATACTTATCCAGGTAATGAATAGCACTTTGATTAAACTGAAAGTCTGCAAGCACCTTACCAAGTTCCTGAACTATATTCTCTTCGGTGATTTGCTGCTCCTGTGTATAAAGAACCCTTCGTCCGAACTCTCCATGCACGATTGCCATATAATTTCTGAAATTTTGACCTAACATTATTGGTGTTTCCACGGCTCACCTCTTAATAAAAACGCGCACCACTCGATGAGATGCGCTCGATTTTGTCTATTTGTGTTACTCTGAGCATTTTGGGGTCAAATCTCATATATTTGTTACACTTAGGACACCTTCTTGTGACCGTGATGGTCTGCTTAAGGTCATATGAGAAAATTGGTTCCCCACAATTTGCACAACTGAATTTATGTTTCATTTATCCACCAAAAAAGGCGCATCCCGTTAGGAATACGCCTTATACCTTTAGTCATTTCTACCAAATTTACAATATCATAGGTTGTTTCCATATGTAAACCCATGTTTTTATGCCAAATTATGCCATCTATGGGCATATCAAAGATTTCTATAGGTTATGCCGTAACATTTCTCGAAAAGTGACTCTGCTTTCGACAAATCTCTGTAAAATGAGCGGTTAGAACTGTATTTCATCCTCTTGTTGTAGTTACCCATGCCGGCAATATAGATTTCATACAAAAGAATGTACGATTTCGGATCGATATCCTTCAACTTTTCGACTTGGTTATCAATCAGGTTCTTTTTCGCACGATATCCGATAAGTTTCATCCCGACAACCGCTTTTTCCCTTGTCACCTCGATAACTAGGTTTCCTATCGGATCATTCTGTGGCGAAGCTTGGATTTTTTCTTTCGAATAGTCAATAGCCTGCAAACTCGCAACCTCTTCGGTGATTTTCTTTAGCTTATCCTCTGCGTGTAATATGTATTTCTCTAAATACTGATAACTCTCAAGGTATTCTCTGGTAGTCATATCTACTTCTCCTATATTCCAAGCAAAGATCTGTCAATTACTTCGACTTTTGCGACAGGGGCCATGAGGTTCTTGCACATCATAGCAAACATCGCTAAAGTATCGGGTACGTCATCGTGCGTGTTCTTGCCGACTATCGAATAACTAAATAGCTGTTTCATAAAGATGTCATAATCGGACTTCGGTGATATTATCGACTTGTCCCTAAACAGGCATCTCTTTTTTATCCAATCGGCATTGATTATAATCTTCGTTTCCTTGTTCTCCTGAGTATGCTTAGTGGTTACATTACAAAAACCATTCAGTTTTGCAATTCTTTGATTAACCTCAAGTGCAACTCTGTCACCACCCTGATTAGACTCGAACTGCATCTGCTGCATATTGTTGTTCATTATCAGGTTGGTGCTTTTTTCGTATTGCAGTTCGTAATTGACCGTGTTATCACAGACAACATCTAACAGATAGTAATCATTGCCATATTGAGCGAAACATACCATACAATAGTAGTCCGTTCCTGTTCTCTTTGTATCGCATACTCCGAGTATTGCATCCGGCTCACCTAATGGCAATGTCAGATATCTGCGGATCTCTTCTTCGGTATAAAGAAGTCCTTCACGCTCAATCGGCTTGTTCTTGTAAAGGCATTGATACGATATATCGTCCATCGTTAATGCAATGTCGTTAAAAAACTGTGTTGTCATGCCCCCGACTTCATACAAGAAGTTGCTTTCGCCGGTTGCTTCGTCTATGTCCGGCACGGCAATGAACCTAGCTCTGTCAGAATCTCCGTAAATGCTCTCAAGTCTTCCGATAACATCCATTGTTGACCATCGGGTGGCTATGTGAATTTCCTTACAAGGTGATCCGTCTTCTCTCGGAACTTTTCTCTGCTTTGCGTCTGTTGAGTAGATGTTCCATAACTTAGCTAGGTACGCCTTGTTAAGTGCTTCTTCAATACCACCGATAAGGTCATCACAATATAGATATCGGTTACAACGAACTTTACCTGCGTTCTTAGATCCTATTGATGTGCATTGAAGGTTTGCGAACGGCTTGTACTTATTGAAGTTTAAGCTCTCCATTTTTGCGTTGCTGCCCTTCTGCGTGTAAAGCACTTCGGGGAAGACATCGTTAAATGCGTACTCGACTCCATTAGTCGTTATATCAAGCACTCCATCGTAGAACATTCTCGTTATATCGCCACTATGTGAGAAAAACAGCGAATAATCATCAGGATGCCTTCCGATTACCCACGATGCAAAGAACTTCTCTAGGGTTGTCTTTCCCGTTCCAGGCGGTAACGATATGCACAAAATGTCTATCTTATCGTCCTCTAAGTCCTGCATCGCCTGAATAACTCCGATTTTTCTTAGGCAATCCATCCTTGGCTCATAGAATCGGTTCTCATATATTCGCCGATGCTCCAAATATTGCAGATAACTGTCAAAATAGAACGGTGCTTCGTTGCATTTCGCCTTTTGAAACAGCAATTCATACTTTTCGCCACCGCCCTGAACATACATATATCGGCTATAGTCAGCAGCATACTTCGATACCTTGTAATATGTCGCTCTTTTCTCAGGCTCATCTCGCATTCCGACCCCTGTTACGTCAATCAGGTCGCAAAGTTTCTGAAAGTCGGGTCCCTCGGTTTCAATCGAGATGTATATTAAGTTGACAAGTTCCTCATTCGTCATTTATTGGAAATTCCTTTTTGTTTTTGGAAATTTTTTCAGACAAGTCATTTAGAAACGATTCTGCACCTAAAGTCCGTAGTGCAATCTCAAGGCAATCAAGCCTATGCCGATAATGCAGACATTTGCCCTCTTCGTAGTACCGGCATTGCTCATAATGGCAACTATTCTCGGATGTATTTATTGTAAAGGTCAACATAGCGGTATTCGATGTCCTTTCGTTCCTCTTCTTTGCTAGGTGTGGCTGCATCAAAGTACGCACTTCTCAGCATTTCCTGTGCTATAGGCCACGAAACATCGAGTAACTTTGAAATTTCTTCTAGCGTAAGCATATTCGTGTAGTATAACCGCATATATCTTTCAACCGTGTCACGACCATGCTTCTCTTTCTGCGCTTCTATGGCTGCTCTTCTCTTCGGGCTTATCTGCCGGATTCTTTTCTCAGGTCCCGATACCGATACGTCATTCTCTGCTTTCTTTCCCATGATCCGTCCTCCCAAATATGGTTTTAGGGCAACTACGCTCATGTAATTGCCCTAAGGTTGAGGGGTATAATACTTATGAAAAGCACACCTGGCTTTTTCTTTTCGTTAGGGGCGAGGGTGGCACTTCGTCCTTACCACCCTCGTTATGGTAGTTAAAGTCAGCTCGGCAAGAGTGACAATCAAGGGTAGTTGGATTCGAACCAACACATACGGACACCAAAAATCCGTGCCTTAACCGTTTGGCGATACCCCTATGGGCAGGAGATTATAGGTTCCTCCAACTCCACATATTGTGTAACCACTTCAACGGTGACTTGCTTGTACTTCGCAAGGCGTTAGGGTAGGTTGTTTCACGCTTTGTTCTCTCCACCCTTCAAAGACTTATCATGGTCCGCTATTACTAAGCGTGATAAGTTTGTTGTACTTGGGCAGGATTCGAACCTGCATCTTGCTCTCTTCGTTCTTAGGATGGCCATCGCTGCTCTGCCCTTAAGCTACCAAGCATTATTATTTAAGCCATGCCGCCACGGCTTTTTCGTTCTCTATCTCTAGCCACTCGGCTATACTGAAATTATCCTCGATCTGTCTTTTGACAACTTTCCGTTAAACTTAACCCTATCCCTAGGAATCTCAATACGATATTCTTTTCCGCCATTAAGCTCTAGCGGATTCTCAAATCGGATCTCGTATTTTCCGTTCACTAGCTCTATCTCTCCTAGTGTTCGTAGCATCCAACTCCTATTCCATATCTCGCTGATGTATATCGGGTTTAGCATTTCACTACACCATCCCTTTTATCTCATACTCGACATCTACATTCCCTGCCATATCCTCTTCTCCTATTCACGATGGATTTGATATTTATTATTTATATCCCCTTTTTCCAAGTTGGGGAGTCTGAGGGGAAGATGCCTTTTTGTCTGGCGGTTGTTTGTGGGGGTTCCCCCGCCAAAATTCGTTTTTTGCCATACCCCCGCCCCCCCCTGCCGGTTGTTCGGGACCTTTTCGGCTGCCGTTTCTGCCCTTAAGTGTTAACGTGGTATACTCTCATAACATGGGCATATTGCACAATGCATTGAACCTGGTTTCAAAGCTCATCGCCCTGTTTTAATTATCCCCGATTTGTGGGCGGTTTCCGTATCGTTCGGCTATACTCTCAAGCCGTGGGGCGGATGCTATGTGCTGTTGAATCGCCGCTTGATAACCGTAATTCAAACCGACTTCGCTTGAATTGTTCGCAACGGCTATACGTCCTATGTCTGAATCCTTCAAGCTGTCTTCGCTTGAGTCCCTTAAATGATCCCTTATATATTTATACAAGGCATACTCTTTTCGGGTTGCATTTTCGCCCCATGACTTTATATAGTCAAATTCATAACCCGTTAAAATAGCAAAACCCATTAAACCCAATTGCTTATTATATAAATCGCATAACTCACAATATTTTTTACACACAACTTGAAGTAAATCGAAGTTATCAACGTTTAAAATACTAGCGTGATTAT
>Ga0310786_10000575_pt1 | contig 59473 bp, 81 predicted proteins | sample AusTroGonzalo_MG_FD_203881 | JGI IMG/M metagenome (GOLD analysis project Ga0310786, IMG submission 203881) | Bovine rumen microbial communities from tropical cattle in Woodstock, Queensland, Australia - Gonzalo_03 (v2) (version 2) | ecosystem: Host-associated > Mammals > Digestive system >...
GACAAACCATTCTTTTGGAATGGTAAAACATTCCATAAATGCACAAATTGCTGTATATCAACTGAATTAAGGTTAATTGACAATTTTTGCCCGAATTGCGGGGCAGATATGAGAAAAGGAGGCAGACGATGACACCAATGGGCTTAATAAGATTGCTTGATAGTGGAATGGTAGAAGAATTAAAAATGTACTACAATGGACAAAAGACAGTTGTTAATATTCGTAATCTTCCCGAAACAATGCCCGATTATGAAGTCAACAAACTCTGGAATAGTGAGGACGGAAAGGGTATTTCTGTGCTTTTGGCAGATAATATGGAACATTATCCTATACCGAAGTTTGTTGAGGATAAGACATATGAAGAAAATTATACAAGTATAACGACAGGGTATGCTACTTATAGTGCCGAAGATACAAGAGGTGACCAAAATGATTGAAAAACTTAAACCAATGAATTGCGTAAATTGTGGAGGAATAATTAATAGCGCTACTCTTATATGTCAATCTTGTGGTACACCTTACAGATATGATGAACAAAATAGATTGAGATTGATTCATAGTGAATTGAGATTCGAAACATTGCATGGTTCTATTTTTATGCCTGCATATTTTGTAGAAGAAAATCCACAAAGAGCTATGGAGATAACGCTTGTGCAAATGGCTGAAAAAATGAGTGAGAAACTTTTGCCATTTATTGAGTATAGGCAGTCGTTTGATGTCCCTCATTACGAGTATATAACTCATGGTAGAATAAAGGTAGCAATACCAGGCACAACGAGTTTTACTACACCTATCTGGAATGATAAGAAATTATTGGAGGTTCAAAATGAAACGAATACTTGATATAGATGATAACTTGTTTGTTCGGTTGTTTGATAACGGAACAGAACTATCAAAAGAGGATAAAGAGAAACTCGAAACTTCTGTTAGAAATAGCCTGCTTATTACAGATAGACCTGCGGTAATTATAAACAGGCAATTTCTTTACATAACGCAAGGGCATATAGACGCTATGGTAGAGTACGAAAAAGAACAGGCAAGACAGGAAGTGTTTGAGTCCATTTTAAGGAGTTTGAACGGTGCTACAATCGTAGAGCCTCGTATAGAGTATGGAACAGACAGACAACCATATAAGATGTCTATGACAAGCGGACAAGTAGTACCTGACAATTTGCAAGGTTGGAGATATGAGAAAGGAGGCAGACAATGAGCAGACCACCGATTAAAGCAATAACGGCAATAAAGAATTATTGCGAGAAAACACAGTGCAGAAGATGTGTTTTCGGGTTTGAAGAGAAGAACTATCATTATGTCGGATGCCGATTGATGGAGACAACACCTTGCGATTGGGATGTTGAAGAAAAGGAGGCAGATATGAGAGGAGGAGAAAATGACTTGTAAAGATTGTATTCATAGTGGATTGTGTTATAAGGAAAACGACTATAAGAATTTTCCTGATAGATGTGGAGACTTTATTTCTGATGATAGACCACAAGGCAAGTGGAAATTAGACGAGTATGGCTTACCTTATTGTGATAAATGCAATATACACCCCGATTATACAAGTAACTTCTGCCCTAATTGTGGAGCAGATATGAGAGGTGATCAAAATGAATGAAAAGTTATTACCTTGTCCAGTTTGTGGATACGATAAACCGGTTATACTGCCAGGCTTTTATGGCGGATTCTATGTTCATTGTCCTAGATATGCGTGCCCTAAGGAATTTATGGTAATATATCCTACAAAGGAGCAGGCAATTGATTCATGGAATAGAGCAAAAAGGAGGAGCTAGAATGAGAAAGTACGTATGGGAATGTGATCGATGTGGTAAGCAGTTTGGGCCGCGTGTTCTAGAAAAAGGTGAGGTATATCTTACTCGTAAACGTGATTGTGATATAGATCTATGTGAAGATTGTATGGTATCACTTTCAAAATGGTTTGCCACACATAATCAATGCGATGAAAAACCAGAAATTTACTCAGAATTTAAAAAGTTAATATTTAAAGAAACAAGGTCCGATGGAAGAATATCCCATAATGACGAGGAATATACAAAAGAAGAACTTGGGCCCGATAAATACTATGAACTTGGCGAAAAAACAAAGGAAATAAAATCTCTAGTAGGACAGATATTAGAGATTAATCCTAATTTGCGTGGGTTCACTGGTTATTTGTCTAATGGGACGTTAAGTGTTAGGTGGGATCTGTCTGAGTATATTGACTATTATACTACTTTTACTGAGGAGAAATCTAATGACTAAAATCACAGCGATTATCTGCGCGATAGCCTATTGCATATGCACGTACACATCAGTATGTATGAGGCGTCCGCCAATAGAGATTCCAAGTGTAATGCAGGTATATCTGTCGTTTACACAGGAGGAGCAGGATGCTTTACCTGTAGATGTGAAGGCTAATGTTGCAGAGATGGAACTATCTGAATTCAAAATGCTTAGTGCAGTGTGTGAAGCTGAATCAGATAGAAACAAGAACGCCGAAAGCCTCGAAAACAGGACTCTTATAGCTTTAGTAATACTAAATAGGGTAGATTCTAAGAAATTCCCTAATACTATTACTAAAGTTCTGAAACAGAGAGGGCAGTTTGCAGTTGTTACGTCTGGCGCATACAAGCGAGTCGGGCGTACGAAGCTGTCTGATAGGGCTGTAATTGAGGCTGTTCGGCGTAAGTATCAAAATGAGGCCCCCAACATTTTATATTTCAATTGCCGAGGGTTTTTCCGTGGGCATAAGAGGTATAAGAAGGTTGGGGATAATTACTTTAGTTATTAAGGAGAATCAAAATGAATAGAGTAGGTTGGCTATTTGTAAATTATCGGATAAACAAAGATGAATTTAGCAAATGCAAAATAGAAGTAAGGGTTCCAATATTTGGACATATAAATCGAGTTGCTAGTCAAAAACCAACGTTTGTTATAACTGGAGAAAAGGCTTATAAGATATATAAATTACTAACAGAAAAATAATTTACGTGAAAATATTCTCCTTTAATAGGAAGCAGAACAACTAAACCTAACAAAAATAAAGGAGGATAAGACAATGAAGAACGTATTCAAGATCGCTGCAAAGGCAGCTTTTAATGTAACGGCGGCAACAACAGCAGACGCTTTAATAGCTCCAGTATTTGGACCTATTGGACCGATTCTGTTGGCAGTAGCTGTACCTGTTGACACAGTAAAGGGCATCAAAGTAGCAATTGAAGAAGCGGAGGTATCAGAAGACGATCACGAAGTTAAGAATGTTGAGTATACAGTTGTATCGGTAACACCTATCACCGAGGAGGAGGGATAACCTCCTCTTAGGTTTTGTCGGTTTACGTCAAAATAATCTTCTATAATAGGCAGTAATTGCTAAAATCTTATAAATCCAAAAGGAGGAATTTAAAATGGAAGAGAACATCATTAATGGAGGATTTGATCCTATGGAAGGCATCGGCATCGGAATCGAGGATGCACATGGTAGTGGATCTAACAGCAGCCTTAAGAGTGTTGGAACAACTCTTGGTATTGCAGCTGGTGTAGCTGTAGTATCGACGGTTATCATGACGCTTGGCGGGATTGCTATCAAGGATATTCACGACTACGGTAGCATCTCTAATGCGATGTATGTACGCAGACTTCGTAAGGAGGAACTCACAGCGATGAGGAAGGCTTCTAAGGAACCCAAGAAGGAAAAGAAGGACACAAGCAACGAAACCACAACCACGAAGGAGGGGGAATAACCCCCTCTGGGTTTTTGTCAAAATGGAGGTGACAAATGGCTAAACGAGAATGGACCGACAGAGATTTGGTCTATTGGGAGTTAATCAACTATTATGGAGAAAGTATCTCCGATAGAGTTAGTCACATCTATAGTTTAAAAAGGTTAAACTTTTGGGATGAGTATGCCTATGAGTGCATATGTGTCAGTCAGGCATTTAACTCTTTAGTTTGTTATTTGCAACAAAATGAGGATAGTAATGTCTTTGACCAGATTGATCGATATTATCAGGATATTCGAGATGCATATGGTAAAGCAAAACCCGGTAGTCCATTAAGCCGATCCTTGTTAGTTACGATTGGTATGATGGAGGATATGACAGAATATTTTAGTGTATTCTTTGGTACACCAATTTAAAACTAATCAACAATCGGAGGTTCAAAATGAATATTAATGAAACTACTACAACTTATATGAGTTGCATATCAAAGCGGGAGCTTGATCCGTATGAAAAACTTGGTTTTGCTATTATATGGCAACAACTCCAGGATCTTGATAAAGGTCTTAAAAGTGTAGATGAGACAAAAAGAGATAGTGCGATGATTCGTGCAAAAAAGTTTTTTGTTATAGAGTCGGATTGGTTTTCAGAACTTTGTCTTGACAAATGGGATGGTCCTAGAACATTAAGGCAGGCTCTTAAGAACTTTGATGAGTATGGAACAGTTTACAAATGGAAAGGAGATCAAAATGAGTGATATAAGTTTACAATTGGATGAGGCGTTTGAGAAATACATAGAGGCAATGGTTACGTGCAACGTGGCTAAAGACAAAGTTGCCAGTTTGCTGCAACAAAATATGGGAGTTGAGTGCGGGAAGTCACACGAACTGGCCAAGGCTATGTGTGATGCGGCATATAAAAAAGCAGTTGAGGAGGAGATCTGATGGGCAGTATGCTGAGAAATGATGGAGAACTCAGATTCGTTGAGGATATTGACAGATTTGGTCGTTCAAAATGGCACCTCGAGATATCCATTGAAACGCCGCATGAAAAACTTTTTAAAAGAGGTTCATGCAAACTTAAAGTAAAGAAGTATCAAAATGTAGAAGAATTCGAAGAACACAAACTGAATTAAAAGGAGAAATAAACATGAGAGAAGAAGTAATAAGCACTATAAAAGACATAATATTAACGAACATCTGGTATGTTGATGGCGGGTGTTTCTTTTGCCGTGGTACAGATGAGTCTTATCCATTGAATACAATTTATGAGGATAAAGAAAATGGTATCAAAATAGATGTCTGTTGGGCCGCAGAATACTTAGAGATTTTTGGTTTAACAAAAGATGAAGAAGATGATATAGATTTTTACTATTGTGCTCTTAGAGGTATTATTATTGGATTAAAAAGACTGGCATGGCATAGTGGATTTAATATTGGGAGTACTTTAAAAATAAAAGGACCTGAATTTGAAATAACTATAAATAAGGAGAATTACTATGAGAAAATGTGATAAAGCAAGAGAACATGATGCAATTGATGACGCGTTAGAAAATGAAGGAATAACATTAAAGGATTTGTATTTTCTTATGAAAGAAAAACATCAAATTCAGATACGTTATGGTACATACTATAACTATTTTATGGGTTACGGTAGATTTACGGACTTAGCACTTATAAGATGGAGCGCTGAAGAGCTCAAAATGCCTGTTGAGGTATTTAATGAATGTCTTAATGAGAGGTGTAACAGATACAAGCAGCGCAAGAGAAAGACTAAAGTTGTTGATAGGAGTGCTCATGAAGGAAACTTCAAAATAGTTCCACCGGCTAATCCTAAAGAAGTTGAGAGGTATCTTTATGGCCATGATACAGTAAGAGTTAATCTTCTAATGGACGAAGACAAGTATATTGGCGAGCTTTGTGATAATATAGCTAAGACTGATTTACCAAAATTACTTTATGGTCATTTGTCTTATGAAGACTTTGCTAAGTTTGATGATTGCTATGGTGACAAGGGTAATAATGATTGGTTAGTAAATGTTATTAATACAATCATAATAAATGTAGCTGAAGATATGAAGGAGACTAATAAAGATGGGTGATGAATTAGCAATGATTATTGATGATGCAGTAAAGGAAGCAGCTTTTATTCTTAATTGTATGATAAAGTTCGCTGATATTCCGAAGGGTGATAGTCACAAGAGGCGTTTCTTTGTTTACGGTAAGTCCATTAGAGATGTCCGTAATCCAGAGATAAAAACAAAATATGGCATAGGGATTTTATATATCATTGATGGAATCATTTATGAGGTAAAGAAACCACTAATGATTGAGCTTACTGTAGCAACTGCTAGAGTTTATGTTGATAGATTCATGGGTCTTGTTAATGACCTATCTAATGCATATTCCTCTGTTGATATTTGGCAGTTTGATATGGAGTTCATGCAAATGGTTGGATCCGGTAAAGTATCAAAAGTAACTGATAAGAAAATTATAGCTATGCTCAATAGAAGGAGGTCAAAATGATTTGTCCATTCAGAGAAGTAACAAATGTAACGGTAAAAGAAAACGGGTCAAGAAGATTTGAGAAAGGTTACTCGGAATGTTATGGGAATAACTGCCCGTTTTATATCGATAGGATTGATGTCAATCGACATGACTTTGGGATATGTACTAAGATAACTAATCCACATTATAGGAATATAGGAGGTCAAAATGAGTAAGGTTTACAGATGTGATCGTTGCGGAGAGATATTTGGTGAAGGCTCAGATGAATTAGCTAGTGCCAAAATAGGAACCGCAACTGGTCGTGAAGTTTTAGGAAAGATCATAAGAACTGGCGGATACAATGATTTGGATGTCTGTCCTAATTGTTATGAATCATTCAGGCGTTGGTGGTACAAACACAAAGTGCCGTCATCGGTTCCTGTTGAGGACACAATCTTAGGAAAGGCAGAAGATATTGAGGATCCGCATCCGCAGGAGATAATTTAAAATAAAATCGGCGCACGATCGTGGGTATTTGGTTTAACAATCACAAATTTATTATACCCCCTCGCTGGAAACGGTGGACTGTTATTTGAGTTAACTTTGAACCCCCAGCAATGTAGTGTTTAAATGGAGTTTGACGAACAGCCGATTATTTACAAGGAGAATCATAATGGCTGAACTTAATGACAAAGAGGTCTATTTCTCTAAATATTGTAAAACTTGCAAGTACAGATTCAAAAAGGAGAACCTAGATCCCTGCGAAGAATGTCTTGAGAACCCATCAAACAAAGGTTCTCACAAACCACTAAATTATATACCATCAGGAGGTAAATCATAATGGAATTACTTAATCAGATCTTAACAAACATTCTTATTTTCTTCATCACAGCAGTATTGATCGTTGTAGGTAATGCTTTACGTTCCTGGCTTAATGCCAAAATGATTGAAGCCGGGGAGTCTGGTAAAAGTACAGTTCTTGAGATGCTCTATCAGATAGTCAAAATGACTGTTGAAGGTATTGAGCAGATGTACAACAGTGGGGTGTGGACATCTGAGGATAAAAAACAACAGGCCATCGACCAGGTTTCTACTTGGGTAAAACAAAATGGATATGACTCCATGATATCTGAGGAGCTTATATCTTCAGTCATAGAGGCTTGTGTAAAGCAGATGAACGAAGACAAGCTTAATTATTCAGATGAGTCTTGATTTACGTTAAAATGTTCCTCTTTAATAGGCAGATAAGTTTTGTCCAAGCAGAAACGGAGGTGATAATATGGACAACGAGATCGTAGAAGCCAGGATTCAGAGACTATCAAAGGAGTATGATGAGGTTTGTGAAGCTGAAGGCTCTGATAGTGAGAAGGCAGCAAGAATAGCTGATCAGATTGATCACTGGATGTCAATGAAGGCAAGATACTTTAAGGAACCAGAACTAATTGAAAAGGCAACGCCTGGAAAATTAGAGACGTTCCTGACAGTAGCATTGCCAATAATTGACGTCGGTGGGAAGATCTTGGCGGCAGTCCTTGTACCTGTTGCTATGGAGAAAATGAAGGAGAGCCATCATACAAAAATGATGCACGAATGTTGGCAGTATGAACTCGATGGTCGCGTCTTATCAAAGGCCGGTCAGATCGAGGTCGGACAAGCTTTAAAGCTTTAAACATTAGGGCAGGTGAATAACCTGCTCTTTTGTTTTTCAAAATAAAACTCACAGGACAGGATAAAGGAGGTGGCAAGTTGTTACCAGTATTTAATTGGCTCTCAGTCAATAGGGCATCTGTTATGACAGGTGCTGCTGTTGTTGGTATTGGTGCGTTAGGTGTAGTATCGTTCAGGTCAGGTATGCACTGTGCACCAATAATTGAGAGGTATCAAAATGACCTGACATTAACACCACAAGAGAAGCGACGAGCTATAGCCACAGAGGTTATACCGTATCTTATTCCACCGGTGTTAATCGCAACGGCTACAGGTGCTGCGGTTCTTGGCTCATACAGCCATCTTATGCGTGATGTTTCAGCTGCAAATGCTGTAGCAGCCATGTGTACGACCACTATGCAGGACTTGCGCCAACAGATGAAGGACGAATTGGGGCCAACGGCCGCACAAAGGATCGAAGATCACACGATCGAGCGTGAGGTTAAGCGTGTACCAGTATCAGACAAAATAGCTCATACTGGTCATGGTGAGACTTTAGTACGTAACATGATAGGTGGTGGAGATTTCTACGCCTGTTATGAATATTTGAAGGAATGTTTTGATTGGGCAGCTCAATATGCTCTTAGGAATGGGTCTGTATCAATCAACACATTGTTAAATCAAATTGGTATCAGTAGTATTGATATTGGATATAATATTGGCTGGACAGATAAGGATGTTGAACAAAATAATGGAAAACTTCCAGTTGATATTACAGCTATACTCGATGAGGAGTATAAACCTATATATGCCATTAGCTCCTTTGCTACACATGAGCTCTGGGGCTGAAAATATAATTCACAGGAGGTAATTCAAAATGGCAAATGAAATCAATGAGGCAGTAGCAGCAACAAACGAGGTATTGAATGAGGCATTGATCGCATCGGCACCCACATCTTTCGAGGCAGGTCCGGCACTTCCTTCTGGTAAGGTTAATCTCAACCTTCCTGCAGTTGGTGTTGGTGTTTTGATCGGAGGTCTTGCAATTGGTGCTGGTTATGGTTGTTACAAATTGATCGTTTATCTTAAGGGCAAGAAAACAAAGGAGGCTCAAAATGACACAGGAGACAAAGCGTAAGTTGATTATTAGTGCCTGTACGATTGCTGGACATGTAATTGGTTCAGGCTTGGCAAGTATGATTGTACAGACACCAGCGATGATTGATCAGCCTGGAATTATTAGGGTTGGTGGAGCATTATTAGTTGATGGTCTGTATACTGGAGTTGGCTATGTCGGAGGTAAGCTTATTGCTGACGAGGTAGCACATGAATATTAAGGAGGATCAAAATGGCAGAGAGGAATATGGACTTCCCTAGCAACTCTAATGTTAGCAGAGAAGTATCTTCAAAACCACCTGTCACTCCGATTGTTGATAGCTCTGCAGTATCTTCCGCTTCAAATCACTTGGGGCGGAAGGTGCTCAGGGCACTTATCAGCCCGGACGCGACAAATATACCTGAGTTTATATTTAACACCATAATGACAACAACTAAGCAGGCATTTGTTGATACTGTTACAATGTTATTTATTGGTGGTAATAGAGTTAGTGGATATACACCACCAACTTATACAAGTTCCGGTGGTTATACACCTTATAATTCACGTTACAAGTACAATAATCCACAGAATGCATACAGTCAAAATAGGGGCAATCCATCATGGTATGGTAATCCGCCATTTGAGCCCACAAACCGAGTTCCGCTTCAAAATGGTACAGGATTAATAGATTATCGTGATATTGTGGTGACTGACCCAAATAATGATATTAGAGAGGCTCGAAGGAAGGCTGAAGAGGTCATTGATCAAATTAAGGAAGAGCTAGTTCAGTATCACAAGTATAGATTGTATGATTTCTATGCACTATGTAATCAGACACCGGATCCTACAATGCAGTATTGGGGATGGAGGTTTGATCCATCAAATCCTAATGCCCCTGACACAATTCAACCTAATGATATTTATCTTAGGGCTGTTCCTGGTGGCTGGCATATTATTGTGCCTAATGTTGTACCAATTGAGAAAGATTAAGGAGAATCAAAATGAATATATTTATGATGGCGTCAAACTATTGGCGTACTTACACACCTGAGATTCTCTTGGGTATTGGTAGTGCGTCAATAGTTGGCGGAACTATATTTTCTATAAAAGGTGGAATGAGAGCATCAAAATGTATAGAAGAGTACAAAGTACGTATGCAGTTAATTGATGATACTCGTGAACTTGATAAAGATGGGAAACTTGAGGAATCCACACCTTATACAGAGGAAGATGCAAAATATGACACACGTTTTGCAACTAAAGAACTTCTTATAGGTGTCGGAACTGCCATCGCTCCAGGCGCTCTGATGATTGCTGCGGGTTTGTGTTGTGGCGCGGCAGCGCTTGGGATTGCTAATCAGCGTACAGTCGTTATGGCTGGGTTGGCAAACTCGGCACTTACACTTCTTGATGAGAAATCAAAATCATTTGAAGAGTATCGAGCAAGGGTTCGTGAGGAGTATGGCGAGGAAGCAGATCTTAGGTTCCTTACGAAAGGTAAACTGGTAGACGTTACAGAGGAGGTCGTTGGAGAAGACGGCAAAAAGCATAAGGTTAAGCGAAAGGAAATAGTTCCTATCGACGAAGGCGGGTTTAATGTTGCAGATTGTTATCAGTTTACTTTTGGTCCTACAATAGGCAATGCCGATAAGTATGGAGATGAAGTATCCTTACAAAAGAACTACAATTGGTGTCAAAATGCAGGAGTAACTGACTTGTTTATACACCAGGCTGAGAAATGGGCAGATCTTCAGCTTAAGGTTAATGGGTATATAACTTTAGCACAAGTTCTCAAGGCTCTCGGCATGCCTGAACCTGACTATTCTTTCGTCGTTGGCTGGACAATGAATGGTTCTGATGGAGATAGAACTGTAAGCTTTAGGAGAAAGCAGCTTCCTGGTGGAGTATTCTTGTTAGATTTCAACTGCGATGGAAAGATTTATGGTAAAATATGTAGAGAAATTACATTAAAAGCATTAGAGAATCAATCAGTGTTGTTCAAAATGTAATAAGGAGGTGAACAGGCTATGAAAAGTCACGAAGAATATAGTATTGCTGCAACTGTTGGTGTAATCATAGTGCTTATTGCTGCTGCATTGCTTTGGGCATTTGTCAAAATAAATGAGGGCAAGCCAGTATCTGAGGTGACAGGGATTAGCCTGTTCACCACAAATGAAACGGAGGATCAAAATGGGTAATACAAGTTGGTTAGTCGGAGGTATCGTGCTTGGTGGTGCTGTATTTGGTGCCGGGGCATGGTTCTGTACTAGACGATATTATATGAATAAAATAGATGAAACAGTAAAGCAGATGAGCGATGCAATAGAGGCCATTGATCCGTATTCACCTAATAGTGTAACTAATGGTGCTTTTAAGCCTACAGTTGCTAGTGCTGATATTATTAGTATTAATGATATTAATACTGGAGACAAAATAGATCCAAAAGATCTTGAAGATATGTCGGCTAAGGCCTATAGTGATGTATCACGAGCTGCAAGAGAGATTCAAAAAGAGAAGACTGACTATCAGAAATTCTATACTGATGTAGATGTTCCTGAGGGTGGTCCGGTCAAAATGGATGATCTGTTAAGAGATGTGAAGAAGGAGGATGAAGACGATGATGACGAGCATGAACCTGGTCCTGATGATATTCATTCTAAGTCTGATCTTTATAGTGATCCCGTTATTGTATCTGATACTGAGGCTGGGGAACTTCCTGACAGCTATACTTCTGAAACTATCTACTATTATACTAAGAATGATGTGGTGGTAGATGACTTTGATGAAGTAATAGATGACCCTGGTATGATTCTTGGTAATTTATTGGAAACTAGTGGGTTCAAAAAGGATCTTAAATCTTTTCTGTATGTAAAAAATCCTCGAATGAGTGTTGTTTACTGTATTCAGAAAGTGTTTGAAGAATGGACTGGAGGTGGACCAAAAGATGGGTAATGTCAATAACATTAGTGAATATGTTAATTGGCTTATTGGCCCACAAAATCTCGGTTTAGCACGATCCATAGACCAAGGAAGAATTAGTTTATTGATTGAGCTACTAAGTAATACTAAATTTGAATGTTCGATACCTGAAGATAATCCGAGGACAGAAGATGCATTTGATCTTCGGAGGGAATATATTTCCGAGTGTCGATATAATTCAGAAGAACCCCAGGCGGATGACAGGCTTTATGGTCCTGCCTCCGTTCTGGAGGTCTTAGTAGCACTTGCCATTCGATTTGATATGGAGGTTGTTGGTAATCCAGGTGTTCCGCAGCCTGATAGATTATTTATGGAATGGTTGGATAATCTCGGTGTTGTTGTTATGGATTCCGAGTGGTCGATTGATAATTCTAATCTTATCATGTTAAAATTGTCAAAATGGATGAATCGTAACTATAAAGATGATGGAAAAGGGTCTATTTTTCCGTTAAAACATGTCACTTTTAATTTTTCAAAAAGTGACATTTGGCGTCAATGTTATGTTTTTTATTACGAAAATCGGTAAAAATTGTCAAAAACTTGTCACTTTTTTGACAAACTTGTCACTTTTATGTCACTTTTTTTAAAAAGTGACAAGGCCGCAAACGCAATAAATCCGGGCCTTTCCGGGGTTTTGATGTCAATTTGTCACTTTTTTTACTACTTTTACGCTAGAAAATGAAATTTTTTTAATATTTTAATAAAAAGTGAAAAAAAAGTGACAAGTGACGGATTTATCGATTTTTGATATAAATGGGCAAAGGAGACGTCAAAATGCTAGATTTTGTGAGCATAAAAGCCTCCTCGTCTCGAAAAGGTTCTGTAGATATATACCCTGAATTCATAATAAAGAAATCTAATGACCTGATGATTAAAGGTGAGAAGTTTTATGCAATCTGGGATGAAGAAGCAGGATTGTGGAGTCGTAATGAGGATGATGTCAGACGATTGGTCGATCAAATGATTTATGACTTCGCGGAAAAATATGAGACTGAGGATAAAAAGAGTTTAAAATTATTAGGAAACTTCAGCTCACGAAAGTGGACTGAGTGGAAAACATATTCAAAATCTTTACCCGATAATTTTCATGATCTCGATAAAAAAGTATTATTTGCAAATGACAAAGTCGGTAAGAGAGATTATGCAACATTCAAAATGGACTATTCAATAGAAGATACAAAAGTTGAAACACCAGCATATGATGAACTGGTTGGTACGTTATATGATGAAGAAGAGAGACAGAAGATAGAATGGGTTATTGGCGCCATAATAAATGGTGACAGTAAGGATATTCAGAAGTTTCTTGTTCTTCATGGTGCTGGTGGAACTGGAAAGTCTACAATAATCAAAATAATTAATTGGTTGTTTAAAGGTTATTGTAAGACATTTAGTAGTAAATCACTTGCATCAGCAAACAATGAGTTTAGCTTGGAATCTTTTAAAGACAATCCATTAGTTGCAACAGATAGCGATGGTAATCTAAGCAAAATAGAAGATAATACTAAGCTGAATAATATAATCTCACACGAACCACTAGTTGTTAATGAAAAGCATAAATCGTTATATCAGATGCAGTTTGTATCATTCTGTATAATTGGTACAAACATGCCTGTCAAAATAACAGATGCAAAGAGTGGTATCATAAGAAGACTAATCGATTGTAAACCAACGGGAAATACAGTTCCTCATAAGAGATATGATGAACTTATGACAGCAATCAAAATGCAAGAACTTGGTGGAATAGCAAGACACTGTCTTGATGTTTATGAGTCAATGGGCAAGACTTACTATGACAATTATATTCCATCAAGTATGATATCAGCGACTAATGACTTTTATAATTTCTTGAGCGATAACTTTGATTTCTTTGTTGAACATGATGAAGGGGTTACATTAACCTCAGCTTGGGAAATGTATAAAAATTATTGTTCAGATGCAAATATACCATATCCATATAAAAAGATGGTATTTAAGGAAGAATTAAAGAACTACTTTGATGAATTCTATGATCGTCGTAATGGAGAGAGGTCTGTTTATATTGGGTTTAAAAGAGATAAGGTAGAATTTCAAAATGGGGACAGATATGATGACCCAATTGATTTGTCAAAAGAAAAGGGAGACTCATGGTTAAAGTTTAAACAGCAACCATCAGAATTTGACAAAATGTTTGCAAAGTGTTATGCACAAGAGGCAGTAAAAACAAAAGATGGACGTGAGATACCAAATAAACCTTGGGCAGATGTAATAACAATGCTTGAGAATATTGATACAAGTACGGTTCACTATGTTTTATTGCCAAAATATATTATTACAATTGACTTTGATTTAAAAGATGAGAATGGTGAGAAGTCTTTAGAAAAGAACATAGAGGCGGCATCAAAATGGCCACCAACATATGCTGAGGTAAGTAAGAGTGGCAAAGGTATACACCTTCACTATACATACAATGGTGATGTTGATGAATTGAGTAGGGACTATGCTCCTGGAATTGAAATCAAAATAAATGTTGGAAATGCCAGTCTTAGAAGAAAGTTAACATTATGTAATGATATACCTATCATGCAAATAACTTCTGGTCTCCCTAAAACGGAGAAAAGGAGGAATAAAATGATAAGTGCTGATATTCTTAAGAATGAAAAAGTCATACGTTCAATGATAAAGAAGAATCTTGAGAAGAAGTATCATTCAGATACAAAATCATCTATCGATTATATTTATAAAATATTGGATGATTCGTATAAGAGCGGTATAAAGTATGATGTTTCTGACATGAGAGGAGCTATACAGGTATTTGCAAACAATAGTACACACAATGCTCAGTATTGTCTTAAGGTTGTAGGCAAAATGAAATTTAAATCTGATGATTCAGATACATTGCCAAACAATGATAAGAGTACTGAAGAAGATCCCTTTGTATTTTTTGACTTAGAAGTTGCACCAAATGTAAGAATTGTTTGTTGGAAGATTGCCGGAGAAGGAAACAAAGTAGTCAAAATGATTAATCCAACTGTTGATGATATAGAGAAGTTATGTAAGTATAAACTTATAGGGTATAATAATCGACAGTATGATAATCATATTCTTTATGGTATGTTGCTTGGGTATAGTATAGAGGCAACATTTAATCAGAGTCAGCAGATAATTGTTCATAGAAACAACGATGCTAAATTCCTACAAGCCTATAATCTATCATATACTGATATTTATGATTTCTTAGCGGCACATCATAAGAAATCTCTTAAGAAATGGGAGATAGAACTTGATTTACCACATAAGGAGTTCCCCTTAAAATGGGATGAACCAATACCAGAAGATAGATGGGATGAGTTAGCTGAATATTGTTGTAATGATGTTCTTGCAACAGAAGCAACGTTCTATAGTAAACCAGTTCAAGAGGATTGGTTGGCTAGACAGATATTAGCTGATATAACTGGATTAACAGTTAACGATACAACTAATAAACTTACAACTAATCTGATTGTTGGAACAGATCAAAATCCACAAGCAGAATTTGTGTATACTGATCTTAGTACAATCTTTCCAGGATATGAATATAGTCCATATGGAATAGATCAATCAAAATACAAAGAAGGTGCTAAGATTGTTTCGGGTAAATCTCTGTATAAAGGGGAAGATCCTGGAGAAGGTGGTTGTGTAAGAAGTAAGCCAGGAATCTATCATAATGTTGCACTTCTTGATGTTGAGTCGATGCATCCGTCAAGTGCTATAAAGTTAAATGTATTTGGCAAGTATACAAAGAATTTCAAAATGCTTAAGGATGCTAGACTTGCTATTAAACATGGAGACTATGATAAGGCAAGAAAGATGTTTAATGGTAAACTATCAAAATGGTTAGATAATCCAGAAGCGGCAAGTGGACTTTCTAATGCACTTAAGACGGCTATAAACTCAGTTTATGGATTAACTTCAGCAAAATTTGATAATAAGTTGAAGGACTCTAGGAATATTGATAATATAGTTGCAAAGTATGGTGCTTTATTTATGATGGATTTAAAAGAAGAGGTTGAAAAGCGTGGATATACGGTTATTCACATTAAGACCGATTCGATCAAAATACCAAATGCTGATTCAGAAATTATTAGTTTTGTAAATGACTTTGGTAAGAAGTATGGGTTTGTGTTTGATCATGAAGCTACATATGAACGTATATGTCTTGTCAATGAATCTGTGTATATTGCAAAATATGCAAGCGAGGAGTTATGCAACAAACTATACGGATATTCTCCAAAGGATAATAGCAAGCATCAAAATGAATGGACAGCAACGGGTACTGAGTTTCAGGTTCCATATATATTTAAGACATTGTTTAGTAATGAGGAATTGGAGTTCAGTGATTATACTGTAACAAAATCGGTTACAACAGCGATGTATTTAAAGTATGGAGATGAAGTTAAATTTGTTGGTAAGGTTGGAAACTTCATTCCTATACTTCAAAATAATAAGTATAACCTTATTGGTGGTGAATTGGTTAGAGAGAATATTGACAAGTCTGGAAATGTCAAGTATGATGCTGTAACTGGAACCAAAAAGAAGGGAGGCAAAGACGAGGTTTACTTATGGATTGAAAGTGAGGATATTCGAAACTTACCATTTAAAATAGAATATGATGACTATGTCGACAAGTCATATTTTCTATCACTAGTTGATGATGCAGTATCAAGTATTGCAGAGTTTGGAAGTGTCGACGAATTTATAGATTGGCAAACGCCGTATATTAAGATTTAAAGGAGAAATCAAAATGGAAAACGAAAAGAAGATCCCCGATATTATCATTGAAGGTGCACAGTTTAGCTTTACAAATTTTCAGGGAAAAGTATCTGACTGGAATAAGAGTGGTGAAAGAAATTTTGGTCTGTTACTTCCCGATGATATCGCTGAGAAAGCAAAGGCAGATGGATGGAACGTGAAGTATAGGGCTCCTAGGGAGGATGACCCTACACAGTATATGCAGCCATGGATAAAAGTAAAAGTAAACTTTAGAAATAGGAGACATGCTCCAAAAGTTGAAATGCTTTCAAAAAGAGGCAGAACAATTCTCGATGAAGAGTTAATAGGTCAGCTTGATTGGGCTGATATTGAACATGCTGATATTGCTATAACTCCTTATGAGTATCCTAGCATTAACGGTGCTGCCCCTGGAATTTCAGCATATCTTAAGGAGCTTAAGGTTGTTATCAAAGAAGGATACTTTGATGATAAATATGCAGATTATCCTTATAACGGGTAATCAAAATGGAATTATATGATTATCAGGTTGACGCTGTAAATCGCCTAAAGAACGGCTCCATTCTTTGCGGCGGTGTTGGCAGTGGAAAGTCTAGAGTAGCACTGACTTACTACTTTCTCAAAATAGCTGGCGGTGAAATACCAATTAATGGTGTTGGACGTTATGCCGATATGAGCAATGAAGTTAATCTAATCATAATAACTCCAGCCAAGAAGAGAGATGATAAAGAGTGGGAACTGGAGCTATCCCACTTTAATTTATCAGTCGAGAATGATGGTATCATAATAGATAGTTGGAACAATATTAAGAAGTATCAGGATATTTATGGTGCATTTTTTATATTTGATGAGCAACATGTAACAGGAAGAGGTGCATGGTCAAAATCATTTTTAAAAATTTGTAAGAAAAATAGATGGATACTTTTATCAGCAACACCAGGAGATAAATGGGAAGATTACATGACAGTATTCATAGCAAACGGGTTTTGTAGAAATAGAACCGAGTTTGAAGCAAAATACTGTGTTTTTAGTCCATTTGTTAAATACAAGAAAATACAAGCATACTTAAGGGAACAGGAACTCGTATCTTTTAGAGATAGGATTCTAATCATAATGAAAGATACCAGGTCAACGATACGCCACCATGAGTATTGTATATCAGATTATAATAAAGAAAACTACAGGAAAATATGGCGAGATCGCTGGGATATTTATGAAGATGTTCCAATAGAGGAGATAAGTAAAGTAATGTATTTAATACGACGGGTTGTTAATAGTGATAAGTCTAGACTAAAAATTATGGATGCCATTTTTAAACGGTTTGATAGAGTTATTATATTTTATAACTTTACATATGAGTTGGAAATGCTTCGTGAATACTTAAATCAAAATGGAATTCCATTTTCTGAGTGGAATGGCCAGAAGCATGAACCAATTCATAACAGTAATAGATGGGCTTATTTAGTTCAGTATACATCTGGTGGAGAAGCTTGGAATTGTGTAAAAACAAATTGTATTGTATTCTTTAGCCAAACATATTCTTACAAACAGCAGGAGCAAGCTTGTGGAAGAATAGATAGAATGAATACTTCATACATGGATTTATATTATATACACATTAGAAGTCAATCCCCAATAGATAGAGCTATATATTGTGCCTTGAGTAAGAAGAAAGATTTTAATGAACGTGCTTTTTACTCTAAATAATGACTTACGTCAAAATAACCTCGTATTATAGGAGGGGAAGGTATAATGGGTCTTTTGGCTCGTTATACTCTCCTCTTCTTTTTTCTTTTATGGAGGGCAAGACATGAAAAGAGAAAGCAAGATTCAGTCTGAAATAATAAGAACAGTCAAAATAAGATTGCCTGGAAGTATTGTTTTAAAGACAGACCCAACTTACATTCAAGGTTTCCCAGATTTATTAGTTATATATAAATCAAAATGGGCAGCTCTTGAAGTTAAAAGATCAGAAAAAGCGCATCATCAACCTAACCAAGACTACTATGTTAGGAAACTTAATCAAAATGGATTCGCCTCTTTTATTTACCCTTCGAATAAAGATGCCGTTATAAAGAGCATGACTAATTATTTGAGGAGGTAAATCAAAATGATTTGGAATGATCACAGCAATCTTGAAGGCACACATGCTTTTTTAGGTGCCTCTCAACATGCCTGGTTAAATTATGATCCTGAAAAATTAAAGATGATGTATAAATCTGCCAAAGCAAAAGAATATGGAACAGAATTACATCATAGAGCTGAATGTCTTATAACTTGGAGACAGAAAGTCCCGAGGCAACATATAACATTCAATATGTTTGTAAACGATGCTATTGGATATGATATGGATGCTGAAGTAATATTGTTTTATTCTTTTAACTGTTATGGAACAGCAGATGCAATAAAATACGATGAAAAGAAAAAGACACTACGAATACATGATCTTAAAACCGGAAAAACACCAGCATCGATGAAACAACTTGAAATTTATACGGCTTTATTTTGTCTAGAGTATAAAGTTCAACCAGACGAATTAAACAACATTGAACTTAGAATCTATCAAAATGATGAAGTATTTATAGAGAATCCAGATGCTGATTTAATAAAATTTATAATGGGCAAGATAATAGAGTTTGATTATTTAATCGAGGAGGTTTCAAGTGAGCATTATTGAAAATCAAAATGTAGTTCAACACTCTGGTGTTGCACATGACGAGAATCCTCCTGGAAGAGGAAGTGGAAGATTTCCTTGGGGAACAGGAGACAATCCTTATCAGCATATGTTTACTTTTAAAACAGAAGTTGCAAGGATGAGAAAAGAAGGCTTAACTAATTCTGATATTGCCAAAGCGTTAATTGGTAAAGTAAAAGTAAGAGATGGTGTTTATAGAGATGCTACAGCAACTGATCTTAATGCTGGTATTGCAATTGCAACAAAAGAGTTAAGAAAAAAAGATCGTCAAAAAGCTTTAGAGATATTTGATGAGACTAAAAGTTTAACAAAAACAGCTCAAGCTATGAATAAATCAGTCAGTAGTATACAATCACTGCTCGACCCAATAATCGCCGAAAGAACAGACAAATATACAAATACTGCAGAATTACTCAAAAAGAAAATAGATGAGTCACCTGCAGGCATTGTTGATATTTCAGATTATACTGAGTTAAGCCTTGGTGTTCCTAGAAATACTAAAGAGATCGCAGTTGTAATGCTTGAAGAACAGGGATACGTTAAAACCTGGGTGAAAGTCCCGGTTCAAGGAAAACCAACACCAATAAAATATGCAGTATTGGCAAAAAGACCAGAACCAGATATGTCTGACAAAGATGTTTATATTTATGTTCAACAGAATAAAGACAAAATAAGTGCTATAGCTGAAAGTTCTCCAGATATGGGCAAAACTTTCTGGAAACCAGAATTCCCTTCAAAATTAGATATGGATCGAGTTTATATAAAATACGCTGAAGATGGTGGAAAAGAAAAAGACGGTGTAATAGAATTACGAAAGAATGTTCCTGATTTATCTTTAGGTTCTTCTGAATATGCCCAAGTTAGAATTATGACCGATGACAAGTTATATTTAAAAGGAATGGCCATGTATTCTGATGATATTCCAGATGGTTATGATGTTGTATTTAATACAAATAAGCATAAAGGAACAGAACCAAAAGATGTTTTTAAACCGATGAATATTGATGAAAGAACTGGAGAGATATTAAAGGAACAACCCTTTGGAGCAACAATAAAGAAAAATGGCCAATATGAATATGATGGAGCTGATGGTAAAAAACATTTATCTCCTATAAACAAAATAACCGAAGAAGGTGATTGGGATTCTTGGTCAAGAACTTTATCGCAGCAATTTCTTTCAAAGCAACCAACAACTCTTATAAAACAACAACTGACAATGACCGTTGACGATAAAAGGCTTGAGTTAGAAAAAATACAATCTTTAACAAACCCAGCTCTCAAAAAGAAATTGTTATTTGAATTTGCAGATAATTGTGAGAAAAATGCAGCAGATTTATCAGCTACGGGTTTTAAAAGACAAGCATATCAAGTATTATTACCAAGTACAAAAGTTCCAGAAAATGAAATTTATGCGCCGAACTTTAATGATGGGGAAGAGATTGCATTAATCAGATACCCACATGGCGGGATATTTGAGATACCGATACTTCGAAATAATACAAAGAATAAGGACGCACAAAAGATTCTAAGTAAAAATTCAAGTGATGCAGTATTGATAAATCCAAAAACAGCTGAGATATTGTCAGGAGCTGACTTTGATGGTGACACCGCTCTTGTAATACCACTTACATCAAACAAACTCAAAATAAGTAGCAGAAAGCCATTGGAACAATTAAAAGACTTTGATCCAAAAGAGCTTTATCAAAATAAAGACCTACCGAAGATGAAGGAAAGAACCAAACAACGATTAATGGGCGAGGTGACTAATCTTATAACTGATATGACACTTCAAAATCCTTCATGGAATGAGTTATCAAGAGCTGTAAAACATTCAATGGTTGTTATAGATGCTAAGAAACATTCATTAGATTATACCCAGAGTGAGGCAGATAATGGTATTAGAGATTTAAAATACAAATACCAAGGAAAAACCAAGACTGGTCAACCAAAAGGAGCATCAACTATTTTATCACAAGCAAAATCAAAGACTAGAATACCAGAACAAAAGGAGATAACAGATAAACTTAAAATGACGCCAGATGAAATAAGAAGATTTGATGCTGGTGAAAAGATATTTAGACCAACTGGAAGAACTACTGCAAAAACTGGAAAGATAATTGAACAACAAGTTCCAAAAATGTACATAACCGATGATGCTATGACATTAGTTAGAGATCCGATGAATCAAAAAGAGATCCTTTATGCAGATTTTGCAAATAATTTAAAATCAATTGCAAAAGAAGCAAGGAGTGAAGCAAGATCAATTACTAGAACCCCGGTCAATCAATCATCCAAAATAGCTTATAAAAAAGAAGTAGAAGATCTTAAAAATAAGCTAGCTAATGCTGAAATATCAGCCCCTTTGGAACGAAAGGCAAGAACTGTTGCTCAGAAAATTTCCAATGATATTATAAGATCAAATCCCGAAATTTATGATAATGATTACCAGAAGAAACAACGATTAAGGGCACAACAATTACAGAAAGCTAGAGCTGAATTGGGATCAAAAAAAGATAAAATAAACATAACAGATAGAGAATGGGAAGCTATACAAGCTGATGCCCTATCTTTTGATGTTGTTAATAGAATACTTCAAAATGCAGATCCTGATGAAGTGAAGAAAAGAGCAATGCCTAAGAGATCTAAAGAACTTACAACAATGGAAAAGCAGAAAATCAAAAACATGAAAGCAACTGGGCGTTATACAAATGCTGATATTGCTGAAGCACTTGGTGTATCTGCAAGTACTATATCAAAATACTTAAATGGAAAGGATGAATAATATGGCTAATACTGATTGCGCAATAACAACATACGATAACCCATTTAATCCTTTTGATAATTTTGATATTTGGTACAAAGAAGATCTTAGATTAGGTCATAACACTTGTAGTATGTTGGCCCGTGTCGCAAATATCAATGATATTTCATCTGACTATTTAAAAGAAGTAGCTGAAGAAGAGGCTATTGATGAACTAGTCAGGGATTACCCATCGATATTTAAGAAGGTCTATAAATCCGATTACGAATGATTTCCTTATTACTCCTTTCTTATTGATATTTAGCAGGCCCTGGTGTAATACATTAACAAAACTTTTCATATAAGTTCCTTCTTATTTATATTTCTGTTCTGCTAACGGTCACCTCCACGACAAATATGCACATGTTAATGTATTACCCACCCTGCTAAATATCCTATACTTTGATATTTAACCCCCCCTTATTTTTTAGACCCTACTATTTCAGTATTAATTAAACAATAGTTACTATTGTTTGTCTTTTGTGCTAAATATCAATACTCTTTTAATCTTTTACATACTAAAGCACTATAGAGAATGCCCTCTTTGCTGTAATAAACGCACATTAGTGTTTAACATGCTGTTTATAGCTATGCTTTTGATTGCACTTTTAGGGTTGTAAAGCAATGGTATGTTGTGTTTGTCTTGCTTTTGAACATTCTGGCTTAGCTCTATAGTGTCTTAGTATGTAAAAGAGTTATGGTGTAAGTAACGACAACAGTGCTATAGTACAATTGATCGCCTTTCATACTATAGCGATACATTAATAGAATTAATGTTACTCAATTGTAATCAATCTAAAGGTTCAGAACATACACAGTATCTACAATGCTCTCTCAAAAGGGAGTAAATATCAATGAACACCCCCACGTATACTATTGTATAAGACCCCCTATACTGGTTTCTTAGTGCAATAGTGACACTAGTACAGCTTAGTTATAGTCCTTTCTACATAACAATTGAGTGATCACAATCACTTCGAACTCTGTATAGTCAATGATTAGAGTGTGTGTAACTAAGAAGAGCGAACAATTGTTTAAAGAGTATGCTCTGCTTCTTACTTAACTTAAAGTTTACAAAGTTTTACACAAAAGTTTGTAAACATCATTTGAACCTCCCCCATAAAAATTTAATTACTAATAATTTTTAATAATTTTTTAATACTTTTTGCTATTTGTTTAATATTTTTAACCATTTTTCTATAATTTGTTTGCTAAAAATATCAAACAAATATCAATAAAAATATCAAATAAAGAGGGGGGTACCCCCAAAAAATGCTAACATTTCTAAAATCGCATGCCTCTTAAAAATTTCTCCAGGGGTAATTTTCTGAGGGGCTTTAGGTACAGATACTCATCTGAGTCTCCTGTGAGTGCTTAAGTTTCTTAAAATAGAAATTTAGGTATGATGATAACTTGCCCATTAAACCCGCTACCTAAAGCCACTCAGAAAGTTACTAAAAGATATATAAAAGGTGGGCAAGTTAAATGAGAAGTTATAGTGAATTGATTAAAATAGAGAACTATTACGATAGAATAAAGTATTTACTTCTTAACGGTATACCAATAGAAGAAACTTTTGGGTCAAAGAGATGGCTTAATCAAATGTTGTATACCTCTGATGCTTGGAAAAAAGCCCGCAGGGATACAATTATTCGAGATGGCGGTTTGGATTTAGCACATAAGGATCATCCATTAGGAAATTATATAACAGTGCACCATATAAATCCTATATCCATTGAGGATGTTGAGAATCATTCACCAGAAATATTTAACCCGGAGAATCTTATAACAGTGTCACCAGATACACATCGACTGATTCACTATGGTAAAGTAGAGGATGTTAGTATGATGGCTCTTTTTTCTGTAGAAAGGCAGTCGGGAGACACTAAACTTTGGTAAAGGAGACTAGACATGCCGTTATCTAATACTGCAACGCCAAAATATTACGGTATGTTTCGTGATTCCGTAATTAGAGGGCAGACTCCTGTCTGTGAACAGATAAGTTTGCAGATGAACAGGATAGACGAACGAATAAGGGATCCAAGATTCTACTATGATCCAGATGCAGTAGAGGCTTGGATAAATTTTTGTGAGAGTGAACTAACCCTAACCAATGGCGATGACCTACACATCCTTGATACATTTAAATTATGGGGTGAAGACCTTTGGGGGTGGTATGAGTTTGAACCAAGATCTGTATTTGTACCAGATCCATCAGGTCATGGTGGTAGGTATGAAAATCAGATGGTTAAGAAAAGACTCACAAAGAAACAATACATTATAGTTCCTCGAGGTAATGCAAAAACAATGTACAGTGGCTGTAACCAATGCTACGGTCTGGTTGTTGATCCAGATACAACATTGCAAGTTACAACCGCACCAACTATGAGACAGGGCGAATTACTGCTCGGGCCAATAAGTACAGCAATTACTCGAAGTAAAGGACCTGTGTTTAAGTTCATGACAATGGGTAAGAAGCACAATACTAGAGGAACACAAAATGATAAGAGAGCTCTTGATACTACAAAGAAAGGTATTGAGAATCATTTGACAAACTCACTTCTTCAAGTACTGCCAATGAGTATTGAAAAGTTACAAGGACTGCAAAATAAATATTCAACAGTCGATGAATGGCTTTCTTGTGATATACGAGAAGACCCAATAGGTGCTCTTGAACAGGGTTCTGGCAAAACAGTCGATCCTTGGATTATAGCAACTTCATCTGAGGGAACTATAAGAAATGGCATTGGAGATACTATTAAGCAGGAGTTAATGCAAATCCTAAAGGGCGAATACCAGAACCCACACGTATCTATTTGGTGGTACAAAATGGATGATATAGCAGAGATCGCTAATCCAAATCTTTGGGTTAAAGCATGTCCTAATCTTGGAAAGACAGTACAGTATTCCGATTACCAGGATGAAGTTGAGCGAATGGAGAAGAATCCCTCTGCAAGAAACGATATCTTGGCAAAAAGATTTGGTATTCCAGTTGAAGGTTATACATACTTCTTTACATATGAAGAGATTCTCCCACATAGGGAAAGATCTTATTGGGGAATGCCATGCGCTATGGGTTGTGACCTGTCACAAGGCGATGACTTCTGTGCTTTTACATTTCTCTTTCCACTTCAAACAGGAGAGTTTGGCGTTAAGACAAGAAGTTATATAACCGATAGAACATTTAATCTTCTTCCATATGCTGCAAGACTTAAGTATGAAGAGTTTCTTAGAGAGAACAGTCTCGTAGTCATGGAAGGTACAATTCTCGACATGATGCAGGTGTACGATGACTTAGATGCTTTTATACTAAGTAAAGATTACGATGTCAGAGCAATTGGATATGACCCCTACAATGCTACAGAGTTCATTGAAAGATGGGCAAAAGAGAATGGACCTTTTGGTATTGAGAAGGTTATTCAGGGTGCTAAGACAGAATCAGTCCCATTAGGTGAGATCAAGAAACTTTCAGAAGATAGGGTACTACTGTTTGATGAGTCATTAATGTCCTATGCAATGGGGAACTGCATTGTACTTGAAGACACTAACGGAAACCGAAAACTTTATAAGAGAAGACATGATCAGAAGATAGATAACGTCGCTGCTTTAATGGATGCTTTTATAGCATTCAAGATTAACAAAGAAGCATTTGATTAATTTCATAATCGGGAGGTTTTTATGCCAGATGACAGGAAATGGGTTGTTACAATGCATGCAACCATATTACATTCAGCTCCAGTTAGGAGCTCTACGGTTGTCTGCCCCGTTCCTGGAGGCAGAAAACTTTTAGTAGCAGAAGATTACGGTGAAACCTGGACTAAAGTAAAATACAAAAGAATTAAGAAAGATGATACAAGGATATATGTCGGTTATATTCGTAATGATAATCTTATGAAAGTTTGAGGTAATTTGCAATGGACGAATTATACATAATGCATTATGGTGTTGGCCACGATGAAGGCGGTCATAGCGGTAGATATCCGTGGGGATCGGGTGAGAATCCTTATCAAGACATTAGGGCCAGAAAAAATATTTATAAATATATTAAAAAGAATCAAATTGGTGGGTATTTATCTACTAAACACGCAGAAAAATTATATAAGAACAAAACTCTTAATGATATATTAAAAGATGACAATATAAGAAAAGCATTTGGTGATCTTGATAATGCAAATGACGGACCTGATTATATAGATAATAAGGAAGTTCGGGATAGAGCACTAAAAGCTTTTAAAAGAGACTTTAAAAGAGAGCCTGACTTAACTGATGCACAAGATGTTAAGGCTTTTGATTATATGATGGATGATATATCAACAAAATCAAGTTCATATAAAAAAGAAGTAAAAGACTTTGAGAAAAAACATGGTCTGACATATGAAACTGTCATGAAAAATATAGACGAAGCATCAAAAAAAGCAGCAATAAAGTTTTGTGATGATATGGCCGATGTTAAAGTTGCTAATTTTAAATATTCACCAACGTATTCTGAAGTATTGGCTTTATATATTAAAAATCTAGGATATAGGACATACGGAACTGTTTCTTAATAAGGAGGTGTTAACCATAGCTAAGGCAAAGCGACCGCCCGCGCAATCGCCAAAAGAGCAAGAAGATAGATGTATAGCATTGGCAATGGAACTGGCGGAAAAGAAACTTAGCGACGGCACCGCCAGCAATCAATTGATAATACATTATCTTGATCTTGCCACAGAGCGGGAACAACTTAAAAAGGAGCAGATGCGACAAGACATCGAGCTTACTAAGACAAAGAACGAGGCTATTAAGTCTCAGGAGAAGGCAGAAGAGATGTATGAAGAGGCTATTCGTAGTCTTAAATCCTACCAAGGACCGAATTTTTCTTAAGGAGGATCAGTCATGTCTTTATTAGATTCCAGCATCTTAAATGATGTCAAAAAGGCTCTTGGCCTTGAAGGAATAGATAACTTTGATACAGATGTTATACTATTCATAAATTCTGCATTAAATAATCTTACTTTAATAGGTGTTGGCCCTGATACAGGCATGACAATTGACGGAGATACCTCAAAATGGTCAGATTTCTTTACAGATCCAAGACTTTCAATGGTTAAGGAGTATGTTTATCTTACTGTTAAACTTTCGTTTGATGGAAATGGATCTGCAACACTTATGCAACAATATAAAGATAAACGAGATGAGCTAGCTTGGTATATAAGAGAATTAGCTGATCCTGATAGACACGGATTTGATTTAAAATCGGAGGAGAGTTAAGATGAGTAGTTTGTTTATTCTTCACTATGGAATAAAAGGGCAGTCCTGGGGAAATAGACGATACCAAAATGCTGATGGATCACTTACAGCACAGGGTAGACTACACTATGGTTATGGTAGTGGACAGCAAACCGCTATGAGAGCCCAACAGTATGGTTCGCCTAAGCAGAAGATAGGTAATACCTCAGCGTACGAAGCTCAGAAAAGAGGTACCCAGCAGAATTCTCCTGTATATCAGACTAGAAAAGGAACAGTTCCAAAATCTGGAATAGCATCACCAGTTAAGAGAACTAATACTAAAGGTATGAGAGCTGGATCCGCAAAAAAGAAAACATATACTAATACTGGAACCAAGAAGACTCAGGCTTTTAATACAAAAGCTGCCGATGATGCATATAAGCAGACTTCTCAAAATAAGAAAGACTCAAAAGATCCATACAAGACACTGCCTAGAGATGATGTTAAAGGAAGAATTTGGATTAATCCAACAGATGGTAAAGTTAATTCAGGACTGGCAGATTTAGCAGATTTCGAATCAGAAGAGGCCCTTCTTAAACATATAGAAGATATGAAAGAAGATGGTGGTTTAGGTCTTTTTCTTGGTGAAAACTTTGGTATTGGTGAAGATAACTGGAAAGATTCAGACTATGAGAAGTTGAAAGGACAGCTATTGGAACAATATCGAGATGTCCAAAAGACACTTGATAGTATGGATATGGATTGGCAGGAACAACTAGAGATGGAGGCACCTGGGATTTTTGATGGAAAGAATCCCGATATCGCAAAATCTTTAGCTAAGAACTTTACCAAAACGATGCAATCTCTTGGAATTGATGTTTCACACATGAGTAAAAAGCAGAAAATCCTGGCGAAAGCAATCGCCGCAAGAAACGCGAGGGCTGAACAATGAATGACTTATACATAATGCATTACGGTGTTGGCCATGATAAAGGTGGTCATAGTGGTAGATATCCGTGGGGTAGTGGTGAGAATCCTTATGGTGGTAAGAAGAAAATCACAAAAAAAGACGCCAGTCAATTTACAAAAAGAATAATGACAACAAAACAAAGTGCATTTAAAGATCCAACAGCATATGTAAATTATTTATCATCGTCTAGCACTTTGACCGAAGTTGCTGATCACCCAGAATGGATACCTGGTTTTGATCATGATACTAAATGGACAGATAAGAATATTAAAAAAGCTATGGATTATTTATGGAACGATGTCCAAAATTTTAGAACAAATATTGAACCTTTTTATAACAATTATAAAAAAGAGGCTGAAATTCAGACAAAAATACTGGACGATTTTATTAAAGAGTATGATATAAGGGATTTATATGATTTAAAATCCGTAAACAAGGATTGGCAAGCTGCCAAAAATCACATTGATGAATATTTAACGGCGATTGCGGAGGATAACATAGAAACATTCCCGGATACAGCATATGAGTTTCTTACAAACTCGTTTAAAGAAATTGTAGGAGGATCCAAATGAGTTTATACATAATGCATCACGGTGTTGGCCACGATAAAGGTGGTCATAGCGGTAGATATCCGTGGGGTAGTGGTAAAAACCCTTATGGCGGACAAGGGACAAGGAGACTCGATAGAAGAGCTACGAAGTTATTATATAAAGATGTTACTGATTATAAGCAATCAGATATTAATCTTGATAACTCAAAAAATAGAATATATAAAAAGTGGGCTAGAGACATATCTGGTTTAATAGGAAGAAATTATACAGATATGAGATTTAATCCAAAAACAATTGTTGAAAGAGGGGATGATATATCTGCAGCTAGAGTAATGTCTGATCCAGAATCTGAAAATATTCTTAGAGAAAGAATTAAGAGTGATCCGAATTATAAAAAAGATTTAGATGAAATGAGACGTGGATATATTCAGGTAGTAAATGATACTGAGGAAACCATTAAAAAATGGGCAAATCATTACGATCTTACTAGTCTTAAAAAGGGGAAAGTTAGTGCCCAGCGAGAGCTCGATGCACTCATTTCTCTTACCGAAAAAGGTAAATATTATACTGGATTAAATCCAAAAACAGCTACAGATGAAGAGTTTGGTGATTATATAATTAAACAGTTTAGAAGAAACGGTGAATCTTATAAAAATTCATATAATCGTCAAAGGGAACAGGAGATACAAGAAATGGCATATGATTCAATAAATGAAGTTAATAAAGTATTAAGAACTTATTTATAAAGGAGCCAACAAAATGGCAAAGATCATTGACTACATAAAACACTCTTGGAGTGCCTTTAGATCTCAGGATGCCCCTGATGAAACAAAATATGTTTCTAGATCCTACAACCCAACTATATCAGATTCTAATCCTTCAAGAACTAGAATTAATTCATACAATGAGAGGTCTGTAATAGTATCGATTCTAAACAAAATAGCTGTCGATGTTTCTCAGATAATCTTTTATCATCAGACAACAGAAGAATCGGAGGATGGATACGAGTATAAGTTAAAGGTTGATGATAATCTTACAAATATTCTTAGTTATGAAGCAAATATTGATCAAACTGGACCAGAACTTATAAAAGCATTGGTGTTCAAAATGCTTGATGAAGGATCCGTTGCTTTAGTTCCAACAGCAACAGATAAAAATCCACTTAATACTGAATCTTATGACGTTGAAGAATGCAGAATCGGTACGATCGTTGGTTGGGCTGAAGATTATATTAAGGTAAAAGTATTTAATCCTAAAAGACAGGATTACACTCAGGTTTTGTTACCTAAAAAAATAGTTCCGATAATAGAAAATCCATTCTATGCGACAATGAATGAACCAAGTTCAGTTTTTCAGAGACTCGTTCGAACTCTTAAGACTATAGATAGACTTAATGATAAGAATAATTCATCTAAACTGGATTTAATTATTCAGCTACCATACGCAGCACGTTCATCAGCAAAAAAAGAGCAGGCCAAAGAGCGTAGAGATGAAATTGAGTCTCAGCTTAATAATAGTCAACTTGGTATAGCATATATAGATGCTAGTGAAAAAGTTATACAGCTCAATCGAGCAGTCGAGAATAACTTATGGCAAGAGGCTCAGGATCTTTTGGGGGATTTATACGCCCAACTTGGTATGAGTCCCGCCGTATTTAACGGAACTGCTAATGAACAAGAGATCTTTAACTATTATACGAAGACTTTAAAGCCTATATGTTCAACAATAGCTTTAAATATTTCGCGTAAATGGCTATCAAAGAATGCAAGAACTAGAGGACATTCAATTGGATTCTTCCAAGACCCATTTGAATTGCTACCGACAACACAGTTGTTTACATCACTTGATATGGCAGTTAAAGATCAGTTCATTTCATCTAATGAAGCTAGGATAATGATAGGAAGAAAGCCTTCCAATAATCCGAACGCTAATGCATTAGCAAATCCTTATATTAATCCACAGGATTCAATGCCTCAGCCAGAGGGTCAAATGGAAGAACAACCAGTCGAGGAAGAAGATGAATTCCCCGACATTGATACTAATGACATTTAATAATTTTTCTAAGTGAAAATTTTCATAATGGTGAGATATATACAACCACATGGAATGAAGATTAGTAATATGAGAAAAATTGTTAAAAGTATAAAAGTTTTTGGAGGAATAAAATGGCCAAATACGAAGATTACGATTTTTGTGGGTGGGCCACAAAGAACGACCTTAAGTGTGCTGATGGCAAAATAATTCGTCACGGCGCATTTTTGGCAAATGAAGGCCAGAAAGTACCTCTCATCTGGAATCATCAGCATGGAAATCCCAGTGCCGTATTGGGCCATGCTTATCTTGAAAACAGACCTGAGGGTGTTTATACTTATGGCTATCTGAATCAGACAGCAAGCGGTAGGGATGCAAAAACACAGCTTCAGCATGGAGATATTGTTGCTTTGAGCATCTTCGCAAATGATCTTGAACAGGTTGGTAACCAGGTTCTCCATGGCGTTATTCGTGAGGTTAGTCTCGTACTTGCAGGAGCAAATCCCGGAGCACGTATTGAGTCAACCGTAATGCACGGAGAATTAATGGATGATGGTGATACCGAGGGGATCATTTATACTGGTGATTCAATAACAATTAATTCAAGAGAGGAACTTGATGTTATGGAAAACACAGAAGTTATTGAGCATGCAGCAACAGAAACAAATGAATCTGAGGTCACATCTACAGAAACAGAGGTTGTTGAGCATTCAGCAACAGAAACAAAATCAGCAGGAAAGAAGACGATCGGAGACATTATTGATTCAATGAATGAAGAACAGAAAGCAGTTCTTATTGGTCTTCTTGCTGAAGCACTTAAAAAAGGTAAAAAAACTACAAATTCTGAGGAGGAAACAGAAATGAAGCACAGCTTGTTTGAGGCAAACGCTTCCACTAGAGAGGTTATTGGAATCGATAGCGATGATCTTAAGGCTTTGACAGCCGCAGCAAAGAGAAGTGGTGGATCCTTTAAGGCCGCTTATGAAGAAGCTCTTGAAAATGGATCACTCATTCACTCGATCGATACGACGGGTATGGATGTAGCTACAGGTAAGTCTGACTATGGCTTTAATGATCCTGATATGCTCTTCCCTGACTATAAGGCGCTTAACGAGAAGCCTGAGTGGATCTCCAGAAAGATGGAGTGGGTTGCCGGTGTTCTTAACGGCGTAAACAAGACACCTTTTGCAAGAGTTAAGACACTCTTTGCTGATATCACAGAGGATGAAGCAAGGGCGAAGGGTTATATTAAGGGTAACCAGAAGAAGACAGAGGTCTTCACATTGCTTAAGAGACAGACAGATCCTCAGACAATCTATAAGAAGCAGAAGATGGACAAAGATGATATCGAAGACATCACATCTTTCGACGTTATTGCTTGGATCAAGGCTGAGATGCAGGTAATGCTTGATGAGGAAAAGGCTCGTGCTATCTTGATCGGTGATGGCAGAGAAGACGATGATCCGGATAAGATCCAGGAGATTCACGTACGTCCTATTGTTAAGGATGTTCCTTTGTTCAATGTTAAGGTTCCTGTACAGGTTGAGAAGACTGATGATGATGAGAAGATCGCTAAGAAGACAATCAAGGCAATTCTTCGCGCTCGTAAGGAATATAAGGGTTCTGGCAATCCTACATTCTATACAACATCTGATGTTGTTACAGAGATGCTCCTTATTGAGGACGAGATCGGTCATAGACTGTATAAGACAGTTGCTGAATTGGCTACAGCTCTCCGTGTTTCTAATATCGTAGAGGTTGAGCCTATGGCAGGTTACAAGCTCGATATCAACAATGAGGAAAAGCCTCTTGTTGGTGTTATTGTTAACCTTAAGGACTATAATGTTGGTCGCAATGACAAGGCTGGAAGAGACTTCTTCTCTGACTTCGATATCGACTACAACCAGTATAAGTATCTGTACGAGGAGAGATTCTCTGGTGCTTTGGTTAAGCCCTTCTCTGCTCTTACTGTTTACCTTGATGGTGAGGAAGAGTCCTAAAAATTTCAAAATCTGGAGGTTTAACGTATGAAGTTCGCAGGTACTGTTGGCTTCTGGATCAATGATGTAGAAGTTGAACCCAGTGTATATAAGTCAATGATGGTTGAGAAACCTTATACGGGAGACCTTATAAAAGATACTCGTAGGTGGTCAGATCAAGGAAGTAGAGTAAATGCTACATTTGCTTTGAATAATAAAATAAGAATATTGGCCGATATGTATATGAATCGCAATTGGCCAAATATTAAGTTTGTTAGGATGGGCGGAGAACCATTTGCTGTAACTTCTGTAGATCTGGACTACCCGGGTGTAACTTTAACCATTGGAGGTAGGTACGATGGGGAAGACTCGTCTGGATCTGGATGCTGAATTGCGCAAAATACTTGCAGATCTATATGGAGACAGTAAGGTAAACATCTATTTCCAACCACCGTCTGGTGATAGGGTAAAGTATCCTTGTATAACTTATTACAGAAACTCCACAGAGGGTGATAAAGCTGATAATCGGAGCTATATTCGATATACCAGATATACGGTTAATTGGATTGGAGAAACACCTAGTGGTCCTCTTATAGACAAAATGCTAGATACTTTCCAATATTGCACTCATGACAATACTTATGTCTCTAATGGCATGAATCATGATACTTTTACGCTTTTTTACTAGGAGGAAGCTAATATGACCAAGATCGTTTGGGATAAAGAGGGCGAGCGCACCTATGAAAGTGGTACTGACAGGGGTGTGTTCTATATTAAGGAAGCCGATGGCTCTTATGGTAAGGGCGAGGCTTGGAATGGTCTTACAGCTTTTACTTCTTCTCCTTCTGGTGCAGAAGTAACAAAGCTTTGGGCTGATAACAGAGTTTATGCATCTATGACCTCAGCCGAGGAGTATGGTGCAACGATCGAAGCCTATACATATCCTGATTCCTTCGCAAACTGCGATGGTTCAAGAGTTGTTAATGGTATCTTTGTTGGACAGCAGAATAGAAAGAAGTTCGGCTTTACTGTTCGTACAATGAAGGGTAATGACACTGAAGGATATGACTATGGCTATATTCTCCATCTCGTATGGAACTGCACAGCGGGTACAACAGAAAGATCCTATGCTACACAGAATGATTCTCCTGAAGCTATCACATTTAGCTGGGAAATTTCTACAGAGCCTGTTACAGTTAACTCCAAGGATGCTGATGGTAATGATATGAAGCCTACTGCACACATCGAGATCGATACTTCACTCTTGAAGACTGACGGACAGAAAGCTGCCCTTACTCTTCTTGAGGAAACTCTGTATGGAACGGCTAACTCTGAGCCGTCATTCCCGACATCTCCCGATGATGTCATCTCCCTGTTCGCAGGCGAGTCCTAAAATTTTCATAATCCGGAGGGGGTTTGTCAATGGGCTTGCCCCCTCCTATTTTTATTATTAAGGAGACTAAATTATGTTTAAACATACTGTTAAGTATGCCGATTGGAACGGTGTACAGAAAGAAAGAGATCTGTACTTTAATCTTACAGAAACAGATATTAACCATCTTCAGATGTCATATCCAGGTGGTTTGAAAGCAATTCTTGAAAAGATCGTTAAAGAAGTAGATAATGTCGAGATCCTTAAGATGTTTGACATGCTTGTCGAGAAATCTTATGGTGTAAAGTCGCCTGATGGTGAAAGATTTATGAAGGGCGGAGAGGTCTTTAAGGCATTTCAGGAGAGCGTTGCATACGATGAGTTCTTTAAATGGATGCTTGAAGGAAAAGGTGAAAATGCATCAGTGTTTGCTAATGCAATTCTTCCGCCTCAGTTAGTTGCTGAAGCAGAAAAGAGAGAAAAAGAATCTGAAAATGGATCAGTAACACCAATTAACTAAGCATATAATGGAGGTGGGCAAGATGCTTGAGTTAGTTATCCAAGACGAATTCTTTGATAATGAGAAAGAAATCTTTATATATAAGAAAGTGGCAACACTCAAACTCGAGCACTCGCTCTTATCTCTTTCAAACTGGGAACAGAAGTGGCATAAACCCTTCTTAACCAGTATAGGAAATCAGTCAACACTTTCCCCAGAAGAAGTGTTTGATTATATTAAGTGTATGACAATAAATCAAGTTGATGACGATGTATATAATCGATTAACATCAAGTGATATAAAGAAGATTATGGAATACATTGAGAATCCTAGGTCAGCGCTTAATTATAAATCTATGAATTCTGGAAAACGCGGGAATATACAAGGCAAACTCATGACAAATGAGACAATATATTATTGGATGATTTGTTTTGGTATTCCATTTAGTTGTGAAAAATGGCATTTGAATCATCTATTAGCACTTATATCATGGTGTAGTGAAGAAGAGAAGCCTAAGAAGAAGATGTCTAAAAAAGATTTATGGTCTCAAAATGCTGCGATTAATGCTGCTAGAAAGGCCAAAAGATCACATTTATAAGGAGGATAACTCGAAATGAAGAAGAGTAAACTCACAACTGACGTAGTTGACTTTGGAAAAAAGAAGTCAAATCCTAGAGGCCTTGATAAAGTTATTCGTATTACACCGCATCATATGGCTGGTAATATGGGTGCTAAAGAATGTGCAAAATATCATCTTACAGCTACAGATCGCACAGCGTCTGCTAATTACTACATTAATGGTAAAGATATTGTGTGCGGTGTAAGTGAGGATCGTAGAGCGTGGACATCTGGTTCCCCGACAAATGACTATAAAGCGATAACGATTGAAGTTGCAAATAGTACAAAAGGTCCAGATTGGAAGATTAGTACCGCTAGCTATAACTCATTGATCGCCCTTTGTGCTGATATATGTACAAGATATAATATAACACCACATTACGATGGTACAAAGAAGGGCACAATTACTATGCACAAAATGTTTGCAAGTACCAGTTGCCCAGGTCCGTATCTTTCTAATCTTATAACATCTGGTAAGTTTGAGAAGGATATTATTGCCAAAATGAAGGGCGAAACAGCCTCCGAGCCTGTAAAGCCCAGTAATTCTAATCAGTCTGGATCAACAAAACCTAAGAGCTATCTCGTCGAAGTAAGAATTGATGACCTTAGGATAAGATCTGGTCCGGGAACAAACTATAAGCGTGTTGGATTTACTGGAAAAGGAACTTTTACAATAGTAGAAACAAAATCCGGTGCTGGCTCTAAGTCTGGTTGGGGTAAACTTAAGAGTGGCGCCGGGTGGATCTCATTGGACTATGCATATGTAGTTCCATCTAAATGAGCAATCTGATACATGTCAAACAAAGGGGTAAGTTCAGAAAAGCTGAGATCTACTTTGATAAGATATTGTCAGCAACCAAGCTTAGAAATATAGAAAAGTACGCTAGGCAAGGAGTAGAAGCTTTAGAAGCAGCGACCCCAAAGAGAACAGGACTTACCTCGAGATCTTGGTTTTATGAGATAAAGAGAGAAGATGGTAAGATAACCATAGAATGGCTTAATAGAAACCTTCAAAATGGTTATAACGTTGCATTACTCATACAATATGGTCATGGAACGCGTGACGGTCACTATGTTGCAGGCATAGATTATATAAATCCAGCATTAAAACCAGTATTTGATGCTATCGCAGAAAACGTCTGGAAGGAGGTTAAGAGAGCATGAGCAAATCCATTGACGAAAGAGCTGTCATAATGGAGTTCGATAATAAACAGTTTGAACAAGGAATAGCTCAATCAACAAAGTCTCTTGATGAATTTAATAAAAAACTCCAATTAAAAGGCGCTTCCGATGGCATAAATAATATTAACAGGTCCTTTAAGAATATAGATTTTTCATCAGTACAATCTAACCTTGAAATTTTAGCAAACAGATTCTCAACGTTTGGTATAGCAGGAATGGCAGTTATTGGTAGATTAACTAATGCTGCCATTGATCTTGCTAAGAATGGTTTAGGTAAAGTTCTTAGTCAGATAACTGAAGGTGGTAAGAAGAGGGCTATGAATATAGAAGGAGCTCACTTCTTATTACAGGGTTTGATGGATGATGAAGAACAAGTCCAAGATGTAATGGACCGAGCAATGAAATCGGTTGAGGGAACAGCATTTGGATTTGATTCGGCAGCTAAAGCTGCATCAAACTTTGTTGCTTCTGGTGCTAAGGCTGAACAACTTGATGAATTTCTTAAGGCTACTGCAAATATGGCAGCAGCAACTGGTGCATCTTATGAAGGTGTATCAGACATCATGGGCAAAATAGCAGGCCAGGGTAGAATCATGGGTGATGAACTTAATCAGTTTGCTTCCATGGGTATAAATGCCTCAAAATACATTGCTGAATATCTAACTGATGTAAATAATGGAAAAGTAGAGATCGATAAGGCTTTAAGAGACGAGATTAAGCAGTCTGGATTGCTCAAAAAGAACCTCGAAGTAACCGATGGAATGGTAAGAGAGGCAATTTCTGATAAGAAAACTAATATTCTTCCTGATGTTGTAGTTGCTTCTCTTAATAATAAATTGGGTTCAATTGCAAAAAGGGCTAATGAAACTTTTAATGGTGCTGCTGATAATGTTAGAGCATCATTAAGTAGAATGGGTGCTATGTTTATATCACCTCTTGTTGAACAAAATAGTAATCTTATAAAATTTATAAATGCTATAAGAATTAACATAAATGCTATAAATAAAGCAATAGGTCCATTGGCTACAACGGTTACAAATTTTATTCTAACGGTTACTGGTGGTTTAGCTCAAATTGCAGATCTTGATAATGATAAACCTCTTCTAAGGACTTTTGAAGCTTTTAGAGGAATTGTTGATCTTCTTAGCCCAATAACAAGTCTTATAACATACTTTGCTGAACAGTGGCAGAAGATATTTGGTAATGAATGGATTCAAAATATAAATGATGCATTTCTCTCATTTGCATCATTTGCAGAAACATTTAAAGCCTCTTCTGATGAGGGTTTTAAACTTAGATCTTCTGTATCAGCTATACTTTTAGCTATAAAAGAAGTTTTAAAGCCATTTCAAAATTTTGCTAAACTCGCTAGAACGGCATTCAAAGATGTATTTGGCGGAGAAGACTTTAATGAGAATCTAATAAATATAATCAATTCTATAACAGCTATGTTAAAGAAATTTGATACTATGGCTGATTATAGTAGTGCTTTAGAGAGTTTTAAAACCATATTTAGTTCTATAAAGACAATAGTAAGTTCAGTATGGGGTGTAATAAAAGCTATAGGAAGTGCATTAGTAGAAACTTTTGCACCCGAAGGAGCAAACACATTTGTTGATTTATTTGCATTCTTAGCTAAAGTATTATCAAACATAGCTGGACTTGTAGAGACAAATAGTGAACGATTTGATGGTTTAAAGAATACATTTAAAGGAATATTCGGTGTAGTAAAGAAAGTATTAACTATATTTGTTAATATATTCAGTAAAGTAACAGAACTATTTCCAGCAATTGGAGATCTTGTATCTGCTGTAGTTGATTTAATTGGTGGATTTGCAAGTCTTGGAGCAGAAAGTGATAAGACTGGTAAATCAGTATCAATTATTGAGACTGTCGTAGGATTCCTGGTTGATGTTCTTAAGTCACTTACTACAGGATTAGCTAGTGGCATCAGAGCAATGAAGGATTTCTTGAAGCCAATAGTTGAGGCCATAAAGGAGTCTGGAATTCTGCAGAATGTCGTCGGATTGATCGGCGATGTGTTTAAGACAGTCTTTGGAATCATTAAAGATGTTGGTGGAAAGATAAAAGAAGTATTTACTGGTATGAAACCAGAGGGACTTGAGACCGATAAGTTGTCGAGTTTTTCTGATGTATTAAAGAAAGTTAATGATTGGATAACTAAACTTAGAGATACACTTAAAAATTTCAAAATCGGAGATGGTTTGGCATCTTTTGTTGAGACCATTAAGTCTATATTCAGCGAAAGTAAAGAACTTGGTAGTGGATCTGGACTTAAAATGGGTGGAGGATTAGAAAAGCTCAGTGCTTTAGGAGACTCAATAACAAAAGTTATAAAATCAGTACCATCGGATAAGGATTCTACGACATTAAAAGATTGGTTAGGAACATTAAAGCCACTACTCGAATCGATAGCATCAGTGCTTGGTGGCGTAATGATAATTAAAGTTTTAGATAAGATAAGAAAAGGTACAAAAACATTTGAAAAACTTAATAAAACAACAAAAAAAGGTATTGAGAATTGGGCGAATTTCCCGGCTAATATTGTTAAAACATGGAATAGCGGTAATACTAAGGCATTCATTGTTGGATTAATAGCAGTAATATCCTTTTTAGTCATAGCAATTTCCCTATTAATAAAGGCCATATCTGGAATACAAGACCCATCGTCTTTTATGACAATATTTATAACAGCAATGGGTGCGGCTGTAATACTATTGGGCATTGTTATGGGATCCATAATAGCAATCAATAAGGTTATGGAAAAATCAACACTTGATGCTAGAGCATTTAATCAAACATTAAAACAGATACAAGGTATAATATTTGTTTTATCAATAATGATACTTGCCATCGGTGCATCCATATATTTAATGACAAAGAATATAAGCGACGCCGCCATGTTTGAGACTGTCGGAATAATATTTATAGGTATTATAGCTGTATTGGCAATACTTATTGGTGTATTAATAGATACAGCAAATAAATCGCCTAAAGCATTTGATGCTGTTAAGAAATTAACATCAGTATTATTAGCAATAGCAGCAATACTTCTCGTAACCGGTTATGTTATTGGCAAAATAGCCGATGCAATTAGAGCCGATCCTTCTGGAAAAGCAATAATAGCAATGGTTGCTGTCCTGGCAGTTCTTGGCTTACTTATAGCAGCCATAGTAATACTTGGCGCAAAGTATGGCGGATCACTCGGAAATGTAATGAAACTCGTGCCATTAATCATATCGATAGGTGTTGTGATGGCCATGTTCTCAATTGCTTTGAGAGGTCTTGTAATTACACTTAAACTCCTTGATATGGTGGTTAATGGAAGTAAGGACATCTTTAAGACACTTGAGATATTTGGTCTCATAGTTGCCGGAATGGTTGTTGCCATAGGATTACTTGGCGCTTTAACATTTGCTCTTCAGGGTTCTGGAGGTGGCGGAGGCTCATTACTTGCGATAGCTGCCTCACTTATTGTCTTATCGGCTGCCATGGCTGTGATGGCTGGAGCTTTTGCGCTATTTAATGCTGCCATTGAGAATTCAAGTGATGCTTGGAAGACTATAGGTATCATGGGTGCAGCTTTAGGTGGAATGGTTGTTGCTTTGGCGGCTTTGATGGTTGTTGCAAGGGTTGCTGGTACAACAGCTCCTATGATGTTGGCTATTGGCGCCGCCCTTATCATGGTTGCAGGTGCATTGGCACTATTTGGATTAGCGATTAATTCCATTTCTGAAGGAGTTATTAAGTTCTTCGACATGCTCGAAGTAGTGTCTGCAAAAGGCCCTGGAATAATTTCAAAATTCGGTGAGGCTTTAGCACAATTCATCGAACTTATACCTAAGTTTGCCGATAGAATTGCAAATGCTCTTGGCGGATTAATTGATAAACTATGGACAAAGTTCTTAAAGAATATAGAAAACAGAGTCAAGCAGGCAGGACAGACATTCGGCAAAATAGTCGATATTATGTACGATGCTATAACAAAGAAAAAGAAGAAACTAAAGAAAATAGCCAAACAGATAAATGATGTACTAACAGAATTGCTTGGAAACATTGATATTGGAGCTCTGTTGTTTGGACAGGATTCCGGATTTGATGTACAGGCAGAAGGATTATTTGGTACAATAAGAGAAATAATTACAAGAATAGCAACGTTCTTACCTGAAACTATCTTTAACATAATAACTGATATAATGGGAATGATTTCTGATAATTCCGACATGATAAAAGAGTTCCTGATCGAACGGGTACATGATCTCGGGGATGTGTTCGGTGAAATTCTTATAGTTGGTGCCGAAGCAATTCAGGGAGCTGCTGGAACAATTATCGAGACAATATACTTTATCCTTGGTGGTATTGTAGATGGGCTTGCTAATTGGTTGGCAGAACATCAGGAATCCATAATGTCGATTCTCGGTGCCCCGATAGCATGGCTTGCAGAATTGCTTATAAGACACAAAGAAGATATTCTTACAGCATTGGCCGCACCAATCGAGTGGTTAGCTGAGCTGCTTATCAGAGAGCACGACAATATTTTATCAACCCTCGGTGGTATAACAATATTATTCCTAGAGTGGCTTGGTACTATTGTACAGGCTTTACCTGGATGGTGGCATGAAAATTGGCCTGCTATATCAGACTTTGCTTATACCAGTTTCATGGATGTACTTGATCTGGCCCTTAAAGCTTTACTTGATAGTACAGAGAAAATAACTGCGGCAGCCGTTGGACTCGGTCTTAAAGTTATTACGGGATTCATGAATGGTATCTCAGAAAACGTTGGAGATCTTACAGAATCAGCAATCAAAATGGTTGAAACTATTAGAGATGAGGTTGTTACTGAAGAGAATGTACAGCGTGTTATGGATGCCGGTGCCGGTATTATCAAGAATTTCTTGAATGGTATGTCTGAGTGGCTCGAAGATACTAATAATATTAGAGAGATTCGCTCTGCAATTGATAGATTTGGTAAGGCAATTATTAATGCTATCAAAACATTCTTTGGCTGGGATGACAGTGGTAACCTAAGTAGAACTGGTGAGTTGTATAAGACAACTGGTAATTTCTTGCAGGGATTTGCCAATGGAATTAAGCGGGCTTGGGAAAATAATCCAGTAAGTAGTGCTATAAAATGGTTCACAGATAAAATAAAGTCATCAACCGATAAGGGTCTTGAAGAAAAATCGCCATCAAAATTCACTGAGAGGGCTGGTAAGTATTTCTTAGAGGGATTTGCCATTGGCATAGAAGAGAATACTGACAAAACAGTAGACTCAGTAAGTGATGCCACAGATAACATTAAGAATACATTCGCCAATCTTATGGAATCTATAGGTGACATTGCCTCGGGCGAGTTTGACATAGACCCTGTAATTACACCAGTTGTTGATACGTCGAACATCACCTCTGCGGCTGAATTAGCAAGTGAGGCATTCAGCTCTTATAAAGGTGGATTTAGCACAACATATGGTAGAGCTTCTGCTTTAGCAGCAACATTTGCTCAAAATGGAGGAACTACAGTTGATGCTAATGGTAATGTCATTCCCGGAAATACGAGTGTTGTAAACTTCACTCAAAATAACTATTCGCCTGAATCTCTGTCTCACTATGAGATTTATAGGCAGACTAAGAACTTACTACACACTGTTGGTTCTAAAATATAATGGAGGTTCAAAATGCTTAAGACAGTAATCGTGACAAATCATCACGGCGAGCGGTATGAATTGCCACTTAGCAATCCTGAAGAGTCAGGCTTTCTGATTAAGAACATCACAGGTATGGGACCTGTAAATACCTCTATTAATACCTCCTCAGGGGCCCTTTCCCCTGGGGAGTTTTTTAATTCGAGCAAAATACAGAAGCGAAATATAGTCATCGACTTGATCTATTATCCAGAAGGACAGACAGTTGAAGAACTTAGGCTTCTGGCGTATAGAATGTTTGAGGTAAATACACCGATAGATGTTGAGTTTTATACAGATCATATGGCCGTTGTTGCTCATGGATATGTAGAGTCACAGGAGCCTACAATATTCGCTGAGCAGTGCGAGGTATCTATTAGTATACTTTGTCCTGATCCATTTTTGTATGCACTTGGTGAGACACAATACTCAATGTCTGATCTTTTGAAGAATTTTACTTTCTCATTCTTTAATCCAGATCCACTTGGCGAAACAAAAACCATTGAGGATACTTACTACGATGGTGTGTATTACGATGAATCTACATCAGTGCCAGATTCGACGTTAGTTTTTGGTACCTATGATACATCGGCAATGAAGACAATTCACAATAAGGGAAATATAAGTGGTGTTGGATTAGATATAGAAATAGTAATTAAAGACTCAGGCTTATCAAACTTTATCTTTGGTAATTATACTAGAGATGAAATGTTAAAACTTGATGATGATATGCTTGGGGCTATAGTTCCTAATGGGTTACAGAATGGAGATGTTATAACCATTTCATCTGTTAGAGGCAAAAAGTCACTAATATTTAAGAGATTAAACCAGATCTTAAATATTCTTCCGGCAAAAGTCTATAACAGTGACTGGATATATCTCGATTCTGGGGACAATGATGTATATTACAGCTGTGATGCAGGATCTGAAACCATTGATGTCACATTGAGATATACAGAAGGTTATGCAGGAGTGTAAATTTTCATAATGCGAGATTATACAAATACCCCTTTGCAATTATATTCAAAGGATTTTACAATTAAAGCCGTAATAGACGTGTATGACTCGTTTGTTTGGACAGATGTCTATTGCGGTTATGGCGATTTCGAACTCAAAATACAGAGTGATATCGCCAAAGGCTATAATATAGAGATTGGTGATTTTATTGAGTGCTTTATTTCACAAAAAGTTATGATAGTTGAGGGTATGACCCTAGACTATGATAACAATAATGTTATAACAGCAACATATAAAGGGAGATCACTTGAATCTCTGCTTTGTAGGAGAATTTTAAGAAAAGAGGATATCCCAAAGGTAGTTCCTCAGTATAATTCAACACAGGGAGACTATGTACGAGCTGAAATACGTTCACTTTGGGATTCTATAAAGTACATATTGGAGCGTTGTATAGTTCAAAATACAGCAGATTCTAGTAGAGCTGGTTTATCTGATCGTAATAGGGGAATAAGCCTTGTCGGTTATACTACTGTTACTGATCCGGTTATACTAGAACAAAATACGCCATACGTTGATCTTGATGGAATGACATTATACGACTACATTTGTAGTGTCTTAAGTTATTACGGATACGGTTTTAGTATGTCATTTAATCACCTCGGCGTAATAGGCGGTAATAATAGTAGTATTTCTAATCGCAAAATACTTTTTAGTATCTACAATGGATTAAAGAGAACATTTACTCAGATAGATAATGAGAGAATTGTATTTACAACACAAGATGATTCAACATTTAAAATGAACACATCGATTGATATGTCTAATTATGGCAATACTGGGGTTGTTATAGGGCCTTATAAAGCTATACAAGTAAAAGATGGTGATGGAAATTATCAGTGGGTTGATAGTCCATCAGATCGATATGTTGCTAACGTTTACAATGATATATCAGATCTTGATAGATACGAAATTTATGTTGATGGTACGAGTGTTCCTAATATGGAAGCTGAAATGTCTAAGCCGTATCCAGATACATACGTGCTCTCTCAGATGAGATTTAAGGGTATACAAGAGGTTAAAAAGCTAATGGGTGGTATAACCTCTTATGAACCAACTGTAGACTTTGATCCATACAAAATATATGGTGAGAACTATTATTTGGGAGATCTAGTTACAGTAATAGATGACTTTAACAATAGTGCTACGATGAGAGTATCGTCTTATTCGCATGCTTTAGATTCTGGTGGATATAAGGGTTATCCTTTGTTCGAGACCCCAGAACCTATTGGCGGATATAGGGTTCTTGAACAAACTCAAAATGGTACAGATATTCTCAGAAATCTTGAAGATGATTCTGCGGTTCGTATACCTGAGCGTAACAATGTTGAATTGTTTGATGATTCAGACATAACTTAAGGAGGCTAATATGGCTGATACGCCCAAAAAGAAAATATCTCAATTAAGTGCTGTCAGTTCTGTAAATATGGCTGACTACTTTGAAGTGGCTGAACCTCAAAATAATGGTGCTAGCTGGGTTTCTAAATCAATGACTATAGAACAACTTAGAAACTATATATTTCAGGCAGTATTTCCAGTTGGCGCGCTTTATCTTACACTTAATTCAACTAACCCTACAAATTTATTCGGCGGAACTTGGGAACTTTATGCTCAAGGTAGAACACTATTTGGTGTTGATACTGCCGAGGGTGATACCAACTTTAAAAAGAAATGGGGTTCTGCTGGAAAAACAGGTGGTGTTGAGGGTGGTAATTTAGTACTTGATGAAAATACTATGCCACAGCATAGACACAATCTTACAGCAAAAACCGTAGCAAATAAGGGTGCCATAGAATTTGGTATAAGACACCCATATGATCCAAACTCAACGGATCCAACCAAAGCCATGACGCCTTCAATGTGGCTTCCGGGTGATGATAAGGGTGCCGTAGTAAGTCACGGTAGCCCTCATACTTGGAATACTGGTACTGTAACTAAAAGTTATCCGAATGGTAAAGAAAAGGGCGATAAAGTTACGATCAAATTACCGAGTATTGAGACAACGGTTGATATTCAGGAAAATGGTTCTGGTAGTGCAGTATCTGTTTATCCACCATATGTAACGTGTTATATTTGGAGGAAAACCAGTAATCAAAATAGCGGTTAAGGAGGTTATTTATGTCTTCTAATACAAGAGTAACCGACCTTGAGCCGGCAAATGTTGATTCAGCCGCACCAGTTTACGTTCGAGACGAGAAATTGGTTGAGATTGTTCAAAATGGTGTAAATAAGAGTGCTACAGTTAAACAGATTAGAAATGCCATAATAGATGACATTTATCCAGTCGGTACGATCTATCAAACATTGGATGCAACTAACCCTGGAAAATTATTCCCCGGTACAACCTGGAGGCGATATGGGCACAGTTTAGCAGATGCCTCTGGTCAAAATACCGGTGCTGCTGCAGCTTTATTTGGATATAAAGCCGGAGACAGTAGATTTACAGTTAGTGAAACAATTCGGGGTTTGGATACAAGTGCCATAAATGATAAAGCAATAGACTGGAGAAAACACTGGGGCTGGAAACGACTCAAAATAGGAAATTTTGTAGCCCATACCCATAGTGGTAAAGATTCAAAGACCGAGTGGAAATACTATGATGATGAAAAGAAGGACTTCGAATCTGTAGATAGTATTGATCTAAGTGTTAGAGGGGGATATGGATTACTTTCATCTCTTCCGCCTGTAATAAACAACATCATTGCAAAAAGAAATCTTGGTACAACGACTACAAACATCCTTGCTGATCCAAGGGTTGCTGAGGTCAAAATAGGAACTAAGACAGTTACTGCTGATCCAAACGAAAGCCAATATGTAACATATACTGATGTTTCTGATAACACAAAAACAACTCAGTATATTTATGTTGCTGTATCTGAGATGAAATCTAAGAATGCTACAGATAAAGATGGTAAACTAAAAGATAGTCTCGGCAATGTGTATACCATTAACGGCGGTACTAAAAAAGTTAACAAGTGGCTTAAGAAACAGATAGAGCCGGGGTCGAGTAAGAGTAGATATTTGGGCAAAATAGCTATCCCAGACACGAAAGCTTCCAGTACATCGGTTAAGTATGCTGCTTATAATCCTGTTGCTAATCCAGTAACATCTAGAAAAGCTAAGGGTGGACCGCAGTATGTTCGAGTTAAGAGTGGCAATGGATATAAGGATGTGGCTGTTAATGGTATTGGTGACTATGTCGAGTATACCGATTCGACAGGTGCTACAATAAATCTTGTATATAGTACTGATATGGAAGTTTATGAGAAAACAGAAAAGGGTAAGACAACTAAAACTGTTAAAATAATAAATAAATGGATACCGTATCATGATATATGGCAGGAAAGGTATTGGGGTCGATCTGGTACAGATATTAGGACTAATGCCAATAAGACTACAACCAAAATAACTCTTAAACAGCAAAAGAACAATACAGATCCGACACTTGGCTACTATGGTACGCCAGTATCAACAACCATATCTGCACATATCAATGATATAGTGTCGTGTGGATATGGCGAGTATTCATTTAAACCACAGAAGTATGATACTGCTGTTCAGGGTCAGACAACTGGGTATGTTACAGATTATACTATTAAAACCATTAATAGAAATGAGTGGACAAGAGAAGACTCCGGCATTAGCGAAGTAAGTAATGTTCCTGAAGAACAAAAAGAAGTAATTGGTGGTGATACAGTACTTGACAATGTTCGACCTGAGATGGCTGAGACAACGTCAAACAAAATATCTCAGATAGAATTTAGTAGACATGGCCATGAAAGTAATTACTATTCCAATGGCTCGGCACTTAGATTAGTTGGTAATACAACATCGAGTGTTCAAAATATTGGATATGGTATAGTTTTATGGCCGAGAGAGGTTACTGGTTTTACAACAGAACAAATGAATTCTATTAAAAATGCTGTTGTATCAGTTAGAACTGCCAGTGAAGCTTGTCAACCATATTCTACGATAAGAAATTGTATTAATAATTTAAGAAGTATTATAAGTTCGTGTATTGCTGATAGGAATTCACGTCAAGTATCTACATCGTATAAGACTACTTATAGTCCAGAATATCCGTCAGATGCAACAGCAAGACAAGAATGGAGATCGCATGATGTAGATAATTGGCAGTTATTAAAAGAAATTCATAATAGAGATATATCAAATATTAAAAGCGGCAATCTTTTAACTGATGATTTATCTCATTCTACGTATGGAACAATAGTAGAAACACTCCCGCCATATGTTACAGTTCATAGGTGGGTTAGGACTGCATAAGGAGGCTAATATATGGCATATGAGTCATATGGTTTTAATCAAAATAAAACCAAGAAAGATATTTCAAAGCTCGATATAGACTATATAGAATCACTGATCGAGAGTCGTATTAGTAATATACAGAATGATTTCTTGATGAAAATGTATCCTGTTAATAGTTTATATTTTAGTCCTGTTAATAAGAATCCTGCATCTGTATTGGGTTTTGGCACATGGTCGAGTTATTCTGATGCTCAGAGATTCTTAGTTATAACCCCTGGTAAACCCCAGTATAGTGCAAGTGCTGATGTTGGTAATATGAAAACTGGCGGATCTAATATGCTTACATTAAAGGACGAAAATCTTCCGCCGCATGCACATGCAGTATTTACAGAAGATGCTAGTGCAAGTTCACAGACGCCGTTATATCCTACTTGGAGAAGACTTAGGATAATACGAAGGGGTTCTGGTCTTTGGACTGGTGACTATGATTACAGACAGGGAAAATCTATCTCCTCTAAACATGCCGGATTTAAATTTTGGGTAAGAAGAGGTAAAGGATCTGGGACGGTAACTGTTGGTAATTCTGTAAATTTTGGTAATACCGAACCGCAAAATACGCCTGGTGGGTGTGTCGTATCGAGGCAGGATTGGCAAGCATATAGTTCAGATCAAAGAGATAAGATGGATTATTCATTTGAAACTCATAATGATCACCCAGATCAATACACGGATACCAGAATGTATCCAGATTCAGTACAACTTGATATAACTGCGAATTGTAGAGTTGAGGGGTTTACCGATACTGGGATTTATAATGAAGGCCAATATAATGTAAGTATAAATAATGCAAAATGGACACCTTTATCACAGAAGCAGATAGATAACAGACCAGCATACATTACAGTATATTGCTGGATAAGAACAGCTTAATGGAGGAATATTCAAAATGGCAACAAAATTTGGTTTCTTTGATGCTATTGAAACTGGTGGTGTACCAGATAGGGTGTATTCCTCCGTAGATTTCAATGAGTATTTCAAAGGATTTATGGGATATTATCCTACAAACTCCGGTGATCCTGATGGAAAAACAGGTCCACAAATGGGTTTCGGTAAATTCCCTAATGTTGGTGATGGATTTAAAATAACCCCAGGAACCGGATTAAGTGTTGTAGTAGGAACTGGTAAAGCACTTGTTGATTATCACTGGTATGAACAGGATGCTGCCGAGTCATTATCTATAGCCCCCAATAACACGGGAACACTTGTCAGAAAAGATAGGATAGTCATCCGTAGTAATTCCCTTCTTACAGCTTGGGGTGGAACACCGCCAAGGACTGTCGAGTTGGTTGTTAAACAGGGGGTTCCTGCAGAAGCAAAGATAGCCCAAGCTCCGAAGGTTAATATATATGGAAAATCTGATAAAGAGGGTGTATATGAGTTATCTGTTGGAATAATTACTGTAAAACCTGGTGCTGGTTCTATTAAAGCTGGAGATATTATTTCTAATAACAATAACTGGATTAGAGCGCTCCTTACACTTGGACAGGATCTCGATCAATTGGTAAAAACGTATCAGACAAAATTAGATAACATGATGGATACAATGACCTCATGGTATGAGGCACAGCGAAATGAGTTTAATATATGGTTCTATGAGTTGAGCTCTCAGTTAACAGTTGGCGGTTATATTAGAAAATTTCATAAGTATGTATCACAATCCACAGCAGAATATATTGATTTGGATATGACCGATTATATGTACGAAACTGATGATGTATTTATTGTGGTTTACAATGGTCTAACGTTAACTAGAGATACTCACTACAAAATAGAAACAGCTTCGACTGCCTCAGGGGCTAGACTTCATCTTATAACAAGTAAAATAGGCCTTCAAAGTGCCAGTGATATGGATATATTAGTATTAAAGACTAATATTGCTCAAAGAATTGATGGAACTTTAGCATCTGTTAGTGGAGAAAAGCATCTTTATACAACTGATGCTAAGCTTGGAAGAGCCTATGCATTTAAGGCCCTTAATGTAGCTAATAGTGATCCACTTTTGATGTCTTGGAGTAATAGAAATATCCTTGACTTTAGTAAACTTACATCAGATTCTGAGACCGACATTAGTGTTACTAATACTAATGGTGTTATAACACTTACCGGTGATGATTTTACTATTAGTTCTGGAGAAGAAACTGTATGCTCGGCATGGATCCATACAAGGGCCTTGGCTGACGAGGGAACATACACCCTCTCACTTGGTGGTTCTGGTGATGGTCTTGGTGATGCAGTTCATATAGAACTTTGGGCACAATCACCCGGTGGCTCTGGTCCTATGACAAAAGTTGCTGAGGCTAGCGTCGGTGACCCGATAACATTTGCAACTAATACTGAACTTTATCAGACATTCCCTGATGATTATATTTATGTAAAAGTCATTGTTGACGAAGGAGATTATGATCACTGTAACTATACAATCTATCCGATGCTAGAATATGGGACAAATGAGCATGACTTTGTGAGTCATAATGGCGGAGAATTCTCATATTATATTAATGATGCTGAGGCAAGTAACTTACCGTCTTTTACAGATAATATAGTTTACATTTGGGCTAAAGAAAATTCTGAGGCGTCCAATTTCCAGCTACTCTACTATGTTATCTCTGAGGGTAATGCTGATACAACGCTATATTAAGGAGGAATCAAAATGGCTATAAAAACTATTGACGATACAAGCCTCTATAATATAGCAAATGCTATCAGAGAAAAGAATGGGTTAACTACACTTTATCGTCCTGATCAAATGGCTGAGGCTATAAGAAATATAGTATTCGGTGGTCCAGACTGGAGAGATATCGGTTATACTGGCATACCAGCTACAGTTCAAAATGGATTCGATTATGCTGTTGAGATAAAAGATAGTTGGGATCCTACGACAACAGATAGGAGTTCTGGTCATGCTGGGACTTTTAGAAATGATTGGAAGTTAGTATATTTTCCACATGTAGATTTTTCTAATGTTCAAAATATACAGAATGGCTTTGATAATTGTATAGCATTTTCTGTAATGGACGAAGATCTTGATTTCAAGAATATTCAAAATGCTCAATCAGCTTTTATTAATTGTAAGGCATTGGATAACGTTGTGATTAATAATATTGGATCTAACAAGTCTTCGTGTAATTGCTATAATATGTTTAAATCGTGCTATTCTTTAAAAAATGCAACCATAAACCTCGAAGATGTTACTAATGCTGATAGAATGTTTAGTGATTGTCAGAGATTACAATATATAAATGTCGGAACATCAGACGATTATCCTAATGATAGTATCATTAATTCTAGCAAAATAACTGATGCTAATCATATGTTGGAAGGATGTTATGACGTTCGCGGGACAGTAAGGATTGATCTCCCTTCATGTACAAATGCTGAACAGATGTTTGTAAATGCTACAAATAGTGATAGTATAAGGACCAGCAATGATAAAATAATAGTTTATGCAAATCTTCCTGCATTAACTTCTAGTGCTGGAGCAAGAAGTATGTTTTATTTGTGTCCATATCTTAAAGAAGCATATATTAACTTGTATGGATATGATGATCCAGATTATGGGTCTGAGTCAGATCCAGGGTCATTTACTTCTTTAGAAGGTATGTTTAACGGATGTACAAGACTTGAAGGTGTTAAACTTGGACCATGGAGGTCTACCGGTAACGTAACATCGACCAGGGAAATGTTTTTAAATTGTTCATCACTTAATATGCACTACGATGATTTTGGTGTTTATTGGGGCATACCGTCTTTTGATACGTCTAAAGTCACAGACATGAGGGGCATGTTTAGCGGATGTACAAATCTTACAAAACTCCCAACGCCTTGGGATACTAGCAAAGTTACCCAATTTGACAACATGTTCCTAAATTGTCCGAACCTATCAGACGATGCTATTTCAGACATAATGGAGATGTGTATAAATGCAGATACATATAATCAGGGTAGTGGTGAAAAGACATTATATAAATTAGGTTTTAGATCAAATGTTTACTCGGTTGATAGAATTAGTGGATGTTTAAATTATGAGAATTTCTTAAATGCAGGTTGGACCTGTTACGGATAAAGGAGGAAAATCAAAATGGTGGGCAAGAGAGATGTCGTTTATATTCTTAAAAATGACATTAAATCAGATGAGTTGCGGTATAGCCTTCGGTCAGTTTGTGAAAACTTTCCGTGCGGCAAAATAGTTTTTGTGGGCGGTTGCCCAAAAGATTTAACTCCAGATCTTTATATCCCTCATCAGCAAGAGGGTGGTTTAAAATGGCAGAGAGCGGTATCATCTATGAAGAAAGCCTTTGTAGATGACCGCATATCTGACGAATTCTTCCTATTCAATGACGATTTCTTTGTACTTCGTCCAATAGATACGACCGCCTTTGTTAATTTTACGACTGGTACATTAGAAAGACGTGTTAAAGAGTTGGAAGAAAACATTAATCGACATTCATCGTATTCCAATGGTCTTAAGAATTTAAAATTCCTTCTTAGGACCAATGGATGCGATGGAATGTCATTTGCTTTGCATATGCCTTTCTTAGTTGATAAGTATAAGGCAATGGAGTTGATGGGTCGATTCCCAGACACTTATATGTTTAGATCATTATATGGGAATATATTTGATATTCCTTATATAAAACATAATGATGTAAAAGTTTATTCTAATGATAAATTGCCAGAATTTGATGATTATTTATCAACATCAGATGAGGCATTTAAAAATGGATTGATCGGTGAATTTATACGGAATAAATTCCCTAATCCATGTAGATGTGAATATCGTAATCCTCCAGTTATAAAAGAACTTTATAGCGAAGAAGGAGACGATCGATATGAGATAGAACCATTGGAGGGTGAAGGCATATGAAAATAAGACAAGGCACAACGCCCACAATATCCATTTCGTTACCTAATGGTATACCTAATACTGATATAGTTGCAGCTGCGGTAACCATCAAACAAAATGGAACAATTAAGATAGAAAAGACTCTTGAAGAAATTGAGTTTAATACACCTAATTATGGTAATATTAAGCTCACTCAGCAGGAGACGTTAAGCCTGTCACCTTCATCTCAGGCATTCATTCAGGCTGCTTGGACAACAAATGAAGATGACTGCTATAGATCCCAGTCATATGGGATCACGATTGATCGAGCTGATCTACCTGAGGTGGTGGTAGCAGATGGCTGATATTGCATATGAGGCAAAATACCTATGTGATGTTAAGTATGAAGCCTTCTACATAACTGAATACCTCTATAGGGCTCATTATGAAGAAGAAATAAAGTATGAGGCTTGTTATCAAAATGAATTAAACTATCCAGCAGAATACGAGAACATTCTAATCTATGAAGGTGAATACGATATGCCTTCTCCTCATGGAGCTACATCTGTTGTGGTTACGCCGCTTCAAAATGAAGGAACTCCAATTGCAGATATAGATGTTGATGGTTTAGTTTCACATTTGTTCTCTGGTCCAAGTGGACAAGGGACTAATGACTACGAACAATTGATAAATCAGCCACAGATAGAAAGTGTGACACTTATGGGAAACAAAATGCTTCCTGATATAGGTGTTGGAACTATGTCTATAATAGACATTTCTCATTTGTTTAATTAAGGAGGCTCAAAATGGCCAAATTTGTTGATGATACTGGTTTAACCTATTATCACGGTAAACTTAAAGAGATATTTATTCGTGGAGTACAGGTAAATGGTACAGATCTTACTCCTGATGCTAATGGTAAGGCAAATGTCACAATAGCTGAAAGTACGAATAATGGTAAAATAAAAGTAAATAATGTTGATGTAGATATCCATGGTCTTGGAACTGCTGCGTATACAGCTAGTACAGCATATGATGCTTCTGGAGCAGCTGCCGCTGTTCTTGGTACATCTGGAGATGCTGCTTCAGCAAATACTGTATATGGTGCAAAAGCTGCTGCAGCCGCAGCGCAATCAGACGTCGATGACCTTGAATTATTGGTTGGGTCTACGTCTGTATCCAGTCAGATCAGCACTGCAATTGGTGACTTAGATTCATCGCAGACTGCCACATCAGGATATGCTTTAACATCTATTACTGAGACTAATGGTAAACTTACAGCTAAGTCTGAAATCAAAATACCAACAAATAACAGCGAGCTTACGAATGGCGCAGGATATCAGACAGCTTCAGATGTTACATCAGCAATTAACTCTGCTATAGCCGGTATTACTGGTATTGACTTCCAGATTGTAACATCGTATAGTGATCTTCCTGCTACAGGTACAAAGGGCGTTATTTATTTGGTACCTAACAGTGGAGCTTCGCCGAATAGTTATGATGAGTACATTTGGGTTGTTCCCACAGGTCAGAGCGGAAGATACGAAAAGATTGGTTCAACAGCTGTAAGCCTTACTGGTTATTGGCAGCATAATGATTCAACCTCAAATGATTACCTCGTTGCTATGACAACATCTGAGATCGATAGCGCAATAGCAGCTGCTTAAGGAGAGTGATCAAAATGGCTAAGTTTCTAGACGATACTGGATTAAGCTATTTGTGGAGTAAAATCACAGCTGCCATGCCAACCGTTACATGGAGACCTGTTATGCTGCGAGATGGCTCTTCGGTAGTTAACATAAGGACGAGTTCTGATGATGGAGCATTGACAATAGTAAAGGGATCAAATATCACTTTTACAGATGCAGTTGGAAACAGTGGGCAGTTTACGATAAATGCAACTGACACTAAGCCAGGATCTATAACCAATATAACCCCATCAAGTTCAAAACCGGTCGACTCTGGCGGAACATGGACAAAGCTTGAGAAAATAAATTTAACGGCCGGAAAGATATATTTGGTCACTGTTCATGCCCAATATGAAAATAATTCAACCGGGTATAGAAGTGTTGGAATTGGTGGCGAGGGTGGAGGTTCAGATATCCCTCTTGGTGCTATATTTCAATTAACCGTCCCAGCAGCAAGTGGAGCGGCAACTAACATAGTTTTAACAGAATTCATGTACGCACAAACTGGAGTAGATTATTATATTGTCACACGTCACAATATGGGTTCTCAGAAAAATTGTACTTACAGGTATAGATTTGTACCACTAAATTAAAAATAAAATCATAATTAACGAGGTTAATAATGTCTTACATCTATCATAACGAAAACCCATTTCACAACCTCGTTGGTGATTGTGTTATCAGAGCTATATCATTAGCAAATGGTACTAATTGGGATACAACATATCTGGGTATTATCTCACAAGGTTATGAAGTGAAGGATATGCCGTCATCTAATTCGGTATGGGCTGCATATCTCAAGAAAAACGGTTTCAAACGCTACATAATACCAGACACATGCCCAGACTGTTACACAATAAAAGATTTCTGTATAGATCATCAAAATGGTACATATATCCTAGCAACAGGTACACATGTTGTTACTGTCATCGATGGTGATTACTATGATACCTGGGATAGTGGTAATGAGGTGCCAATTTATTACTTTAAGAAGGAGACCTAATTAATGGCTTACAACAACTATTTTCCTCAGTTATATCCTAATGTAAACCCGATCATGGCCCCTATTTCTCAGCCTACTGCTCAAAATGGAATCACTTGGGTGCAGGGCGAGAATGCAGCAAAGTCATATCCAGTTGGAGCTGGACAGAGTGTACTGCTTATGGATAGTGAAAATCCGGTAATGTACATCAAATCAACAGATCAGTCTGGTATGCCTTTACCGCTAAGAATATTCGACTATGTTGAGCGAACAGAAGAGACTGTTCAAAATAGAGTACCTGACATAACTCGTGAGGAATTCGATGAGCTTAAGGCTCAGGTTGGAAAACTTCTTGAGAGAAGAGAAAACTCGAAATACAGCAAAGATAAAGGAGGTCAGGTAAATGCCTAGTCCTCTGTATCAGCAGTTTAACCAAGTGCCTCAAAATAACTTTGCCCAGATGTTAATGCAATTCAAGCAAAATCCAATGGCAATGCTAGCTCAGAGGTACAATATACCACAAAATATGGACGATCCTAATCAAATTTTGCAATATTTGCTAAACACACGACAAGTATCACAGGAGCAAGTCAATCGGGCTATGCAAATGCGTAGTCTCTTTAACTAAGGTTTCATTAGCTGCAGCGATGAAATAAATATTTTTATCAGGAGGGAATCTTATGACAGATTCTAACGTTGTAACTACCATGCCTGTAGCTCCGGCTTATTGTGGCACTGGTAACGGTTTTGGAAACAGCTTTGGGGGAGACTGGGCCTGGATCATCTTGCTACTCCTGCTTGCAGGAAATGGCGGATGGGGGAACGGTTTCGGTGGTGGTAATGATGTAATGCCTTACATGTTAAATAACACCACTCAAAATGAAGTATCCAGGGGATTCGATAATGCTGGCTTGAATAGCCAGTTATCAGCTATCCAGTCTGCAATCACACAGGGAAACTATTCTTTGGCTTCCCAGTTTGCGAATTGTTGCTGTGAAAACAGGCTTGCAACCGCGAATCTCGGATCTGACATAGCTCGTGAAGCTTGTTCAGACCGTGCGGCAGTTTCTGATGGTGTTCGTGATATTATTACAAATCAGACTGCTAATACTCAGAGAATTCTTGATCAGATGTGCAACGACAAAATCGATGCTAAGAATGAGCGTATCGCAGATCTTGAGAGACAGCTTACTATGGCTAATCTCGCTGCTTCACAGACCGCTCAGACAGCACAGATTCTTGCTGACAACAGCAAGCAGACCGTAGCACTTGAACAGTATCTTAACCCTGTACCAGTTCCTGCATATGTGGTAGCTAATCCTAATTGCTGCCAGCAGAATACTGGATGTGGGTGTGGATTCTAATAGGCGGTGATCAAAATGGCAGAATTTACTTATAATCCTATCCAGCTTATTGATGCTGGGCAAGATGCGATTCTGAACACTACCATACCTTGCAATAAGGGATATGTGTATCATCGCAATGAAAGTGGAATTGTAATTCTCCGAGGTATTGTTAATAATCCAACGAACTGTTATGCTAGGTATAAGGTAACATTTAACGGCAATATCGCTGTTCCTACAGGTGAAACAGCTGGTCCTATCTCAGTCGCATTAGCTATCGATGGGGAGGCTTTAAGAACCAGTAATGCTATTGTTACGCCTACTGTCGCGGACGCGTACTTTAACGTCACGTCTACTGCGTTTATAACAGTTCCCAAAGGCTGCTGTTTCTCAGTCTCTGTGGAGAATACCTCGACAATATCTATAAATATGCAGAACGCTAACCTTGTTGTTGAGCGTGTAGCATAAGAAAGGAGAATACAATATGAGAGTTTTGTTTGACATACAGGATATGCTTGAGGACGAGCTCAAAAAGATCTCCAAGAAAGATGATATTACAGCTACCGATCTCGATAATGTCTATAAGATTGTTGATATCATCAAGGATATTTCGACAATTGAGGCTATGAAGAACGCCGATCAAAATGGCTACTCACGTGATTACTCAATGGATTATGGTAACTCCTACACGCGTGATGGGTACAGTGAGCGTAGGGGTCGCGACTCTATGGGTAGGTATACTAGCCGTGATAGCGAATATAGCAGACATGGTGGTAAGGAGCGTATGATCGAGGATCTTAAAGTCATGATGCAGAATGCTAGGACTGAGGATGAGCGTAACTCCTATCGTAAGGCTGTTGAGCAGCTTGAACGATAAGTATGTGATTGTACAGCGGCAAAACCAGAGACACTCATAGGAAATCGTTATGGATCAAAATACAATCCAAGTTATCATAGTAGCTGTTCTAGGTTCCTCCGGTTTGTGGGCCTTTATATCCTTCTTGGCTCAATTTCTATTTAAGAGATATGAAGATAGACATGGTGCTAGAACGGCTGCTGATGAGATGTTACGTGGTTTAGGTCATGATAGAATAATTTATCTATGTTCAAAATACATAGAAAGAGGATTTATTACAGCCGACGAATACGAGGATCTGAATACATATTTGTATAAACCATATCGTGAGCTTGGTGGCAACGGTACTGCTGAAAGACTCATGAACGAAGTGAATCGCCTCCCTGTACGAAAGAAATCACAATAACCGTTGTCATCAAAATGAAGAGGGTACGTAGAAATACTGCCCTCTTTTTTTTTACCTTTTACGTAGAAATATTGTCCTTATATGAGACTTAATAGAAAGGAGACTTCATATGAACAGATTAAAAGCATTTGTAATGGGCGCATTACCAATAATTTTAGTAACATTAGTATTTATTGGAGGCATTGCTTATTGGTTATACGTACATGAGTACATGTATACTGAGACGCAGATACTCATGGATACAATGGCACTAGTATTCGTTGGCGTGTGTGGCATATCAGGTGGATTAATTATGGGCATCATAAAAGGAGTAACAGACTATGAGAAAGAGAATAATACTGAGGAGGATCATGTTCCCAAGTAAATAACTTGGCGGGGATATCCTCCCCATTTTATTTTTACGTGAAAATATTACTCTATATTAGGAAGGTAGCTCAGGTGGTTAGAGCGCTAGCAAACCGCTAGAGGTCCGAGGTTCGAGTCCTCGCCTTTTTATTTTTTATGTCAAAATGGAGGTGACAATTATGACAGCAGAGGCATGTATTAAAGCAATCCTTAAGATGAATGAGGATATCCTTGGAGACCCTAAGTATATTATACCGGCTCCTTATTATATCAATAAGGTATGGGATAATCATAATAGAACTTGGGGTCTCGTAAATTTTATCATCAAAGACCTAAGTATTATGACTCAGAAGAATATTAACGACTATGTTAATGAATTCTTCAAGCCGTATCTTAGGGCTATTCAACCGCTTCCTGGTGACGAAAAGTCTAAAGATGATAATCTTATTCCACAGATTGGACCTAATGGCCAAATAACATTTATTGATATCATGAAGGAGGATCAAAATGGACAAGAAAATTAATGGAGGAAATATCCTCTACATCTGTAACGGAAAAGAATGTATAAATGGTAGCTGTAAAAGAAACGTCAAATTACCGTGTCATCATACAACATTTTTAGAATTTGCTAAAAACTGGGATAAAGTTCCAAACGAGGAAGAACTTAATAAATCATTTGAAATCATAAAGATCGATGGTTTACCCATTGTTTGGGTAGAGAAGGAGGATCAAAATGAAGAAACGATGGTTTAATACTCTTACAAAGAAAGAACAGAAAATTTTAATTAATAATATTAAACGTAGAAAGGAACTAATAGTTAAAATGAAAGCTGAAGGATATTCAGATGACGAAATCGAGGCAGAATTATGGAGGATTGATCAAAATGGACAAGAAGGAAGCTAAAAAGGTCTTAGAGGATATGATCATGGTTTCACACGAGGCAATGGGTAACGAGGCAGAACGTCTCAAGACTGTAGAGGCTATGCGGGTGGCTATTGCTTGCATAAATAATTCAGTCTTATCTGAAAATTTTTATGATACAGATTATAAAAAAGGATTCGAGGATGGTTTTCAAGAAGCTCTTGAAGGAGAAGGAGAAATCTATGTTACTTTAGATAATGACCGTAGTATAAAGGAGGAGGTTTTAGAGCGGATAAGACCCAAAGGCGAGTGGGACAAACCATTCTTTTGGAATGGTAAAACATTCCATAAATGCACAAATTGCTGTATATCAACTGAATTAAGGTTAATTGACAATTTTTGCCCGAATTGCGGGGCAGATATGAGAAAAGGAGGCAGACAATGAGCAGACCACCGATTAAAGCAATAACGGCAATAAAGAATTATTGCGAGAAAACACAGTGCAGAAGATGTGTTTTCGGGTTTGAAGAGAAGAACTATCATTAT